>Ga0182017_10000886_pt1 | contig 23454 bp, 20 predicted proteins | sample 712E3DmetaG_FD_120492 | JGI IMG/M metagenome (GOLD analysis project Ga0182017, IMG submission 120492) | Permafrost microbial communities from Stordalen Mire, Sweden - 712E3D metaG | ecosystem: Environmental > Terrestrial > Soil > Wetlands > Permafrost | place: Sweden: Stordalen | collected... | reverse complement strand
GGATGCAGGACGCAGTTGCGCTGGTGCAGCGAATTGGTTTTCAAGTCGGGCAGCCGTTCCCATTTCACCAGGTCTTTCGTGCGCGCAATGCCGCAGCGCGCAATGGCGGCGGAAAGAACGCCGGGCTTCGAATCATCGTGCCGCTCGGCACAGAACACTCCGTAAATCCAGCCGTCTTCGTGACGGACCAGACGCATGTCGTAGAGGTTTGTTTCCCGGTCATCCAGTTCCGGCATTCGCACCGGATAATCCCGGAAGCGGAAGCCATCCACGCCGGTTTTGCTTTCCGCGACTGCGAAAAACGATTTGCGGTCCCAGCCCTCGACGCGCGCCATGAGCACGATGGTGCCGTTCCATTCCATCGCGCCGACGTTGAAAACGCAGTTGATGCCGAGCCGCGTCATCAAATGCGGATTGCTCGCAGGATTGAAGTCATAACGCCAGGACAGCGGCGTGTGTTCGGCGGTGAGCACGGGAAATTCGTAACGGTCAAAAATGCCGTTGCCGGTTTTTTGCGGACGATTGCGTCGGCGCAACAATTTTTCATGCTCCCTTTGCAACTGTTTCAGTTTTTGATCGAAGGTTTTCCTGGTCATTTTTTAAATTGGGTTTTGCGGGGCGTTCATAATTTGCCGGTTGTCATCTCGCAAGTGGATGTCCAATAGGTTTCCCAGCACAACTGCACGGAAGCATAGTAAGAGCGGCCTTGGCGAAGCAATTCGTAAACACGCCACTCATTGAACAATGTAAAAGCACCCGGATGGTCGTTGCCCAGGCCCATGAAAAGCTGGCCGCGTTCGCCAGATAAACAAAGACATGATGCCAATTCAGCAATTTGGCCTTACGCGTCAACCGGAAATGGCGCGTAATCGGTGGAGCGTTTCCAAACACATTCGTGAGCCGTGATACGGCCCTTTCCATTCGCTGACCTTGGGCAATTTCGGATCGAGCTTGCCGTCTTCATTGATGCGCCAGAACCATTCGCCATGCGCACGATCCACCAGGCGGTTCTCAATGAAATCGTAGGCGCGGAGCGAGGTTTGGAGATACTTCCTGTCACCGGAGAGTTGAAAGGCGTTCAGAAAACCGATGACCGCCTCGGCTTGCGGCCAGCATTCCTTGCCCGGATCGATAATTTTGCCGCCTTTGCCTTCATAATAAAGCGCTCCATCAGCCGCAATGCCTTCTTTGAGCACCACCTCGACCATTGGCAACACAACTCCCTGCACTTGTTTGAGCAAAGCGGCATCACCCAGAACTTCGGCGGCCTCGCATAACAACCACGTCCCTTCGATGTCATGGCCGAAGGTGTAACTGTCCGAACGGACCCGCCACGTCTCATCGAAGAAGTGCTGGAAGTGTTGCGTGCGGGCGTCAAGAATGCGTTGCTCAAAAAGCTGGATAAGTTCGCGCAGCCGTTCCGCGACGCGCGGTTCCGGCCAGGCCCGGTAAAGATTGGTGTAGGCTTCCAGAATGTGAAGATGATTGTTCATGGACTTCTTCTCGTTCATGTCCTTGTCGCTCAACCTTGCTTCCGCGCCGGCCTCGGACCAATCGCGCCGGCACACTTCAATGTAGCCGCCGTGCCGGGGATCGTGCGCGTGCCGCTCGATCAACTCGAACAACTGAATCGCCCGCTCCAGCGCGGCCTTTCCGCCGAAAGCCTGATGATATTCAGCGAGGGCATAAATGTAGAAGGCCTGGCCATAGATTTTTTTGGAATCGTCAATGACGCGTCCGGCATCGTCCAATCGCCAAAAGGCGCCGCCGTGCTGCGCGTCCCAGAACCGGTCCATCACGTAATTGAACGCGCGGTCAGCCATTTGTTGGAAGAGTTTTTCGGGCCGGACGCGGTGAACGGCGGAGAACGCCCAAAGAATGCGGCTGTTAATAATAAGCCCCTTCGGTTGCGTGCGGTCGGGCTTGAGATCGTTGGACAAACAACCCATCCAGCCGCCTTGCTCGTGGTCCAAAGCCGGCCCGCACCAGAAAGGCATGATATGACCAAACAATTGGTCGCCGACGCGTTTGGAAAAAACTTTTAGATCAATCGAGTGCATTTAGGACCAGGCAGTTTGATTTTTCCCCAGTGCATGGGTAATTTCCCGTGGGATTTTTATTCATTGAACGCATCCTTACGCGCGGTCATTGCTCCAGATTTTTCTCCAGAGCTTGCTTGACCCAGACGCCAAAGTGGGGCGTGGGGGTGTAATTCCAATCCGAGATCAGGCATGGCCAGGCAGTCGTGTGGAAATCCCAGGCGGCCCAGTTCCAGCGGTGAGTCTCCAGCACACCAATCATCCCTTGATTCCATTTGTCATCGTTATAATTCCATGTCTTTGGAAAAGGCCACTTGGATTCCATGGAACCGAATTCCGAGACAATCATGGGGAGTTTCCGGGCAAAAGGTTCCATGCGCGCAACCCACTTGGCGATCGTCTCGCGACCGCGCCCTTTGTAAGCGTGCGGATAGGGATGAACGGCATAGACGACACCGTTGCCGGTGGGATCGGACAGTCGGCACCCCTTCATGATGCCGGACTCGTATGGTATCCGGCGCGGTTGACACAGCCATATTCGTCGTGGTTGGCGCCTCTCCAGGATGCCATCGACCTCGTATGCCCAGTTAATGCCGTCTGCGACAATCACATTCTTCGCACCGGTCGAGCGGATTGCGTTCACGAGCGCCGACATGCCCACCGACTCATAAGTCAACGTGATGTTCGTATTCGGCGTGGTATTTGTTTGCTTGATGGTTTCGGTCATCAAGCCGCCCTTGAACCACTGGTCCCAATTGATATTCGCCGGCTCGTTATAGAGATCGAACAGCACGGCGGGATTGTCTTTGTAAACGAGCGCGGTGTTCTTCCAGAAGGCGATGCTGTTGGTGTCGGGCAAATTATGCTGGCCGATGTTTTTGCCCCACTCGCCGGCGTTGGACCAGTGCAGGTCAAGAATAATGTAGGCGTTGTGGGTCGAGCAGAAATCGACCAGTTGCCCGACGAGCGCGCGATAGCCGACACCGCCATCCTTCTGCTCTGGCGCCTTGCCAAACCAACGATCCTGCGACAGCGGCAGGCGAATGAGGTTGGCGTGCCAATCCTTCACCGCCACTTCAACTGTCTTGAGAATATGACCTTCGCCGTTGGTGGACCATTCCATGGAGGCGCAATTGACGCCGCGCAGCCGGGCGGATTGGCCGTTGCTGTCCAGCAATTGATTGCCAACCACCTTGAGTGGCAGTGGCGCTGCTGAAAGACCGGCGGGAGCAATAATGCCCGCCATAAACCCGGTTAAAACGCAAAACAATCCCCTTGAAAATTTGTTGCTCAACACGGTCGCGGACGTTATGCAACTCACCGATCCGGGATCAAGCTGAAAATGATTTTGCACGGCTGAAAATCTTTACGCCACCGACTCGCCGGGGTCATCACCATTGTCAAACCGGAAATGCTCCTCAAGTGGCACCGCCAACTCTTGCAAACGCAAGAGCATTGACAGCCCTCCCGCTTCCGCAACAATAACCGCCACCGTATGCGGAGTTACGAAGGTGATTTTTTGCGCCGTTGGATCCGGTCAGCCTTGCTGGCCGCCCTTGTGCTTGTCGCCGGTTGCCAGACCCCGACCACATCCCTGTTCACCGCCGCCGGCCCGGGCTGGCGCGTGCGGGAAGGCCAGGCGCTTTGGCGTCCCCGGCACGGCTACCCCGAGCTGGCGGGCGACCTGGTGGCGGTTTCGGATCAGAATGGCCGCTGTCTCCTTCAGTTTTCCAAGACGCCGCTGACACTGGTTTCCGCGCAGGTGACCCGCACCAACTGGCTCATTCAGTTCCCGCCGCAGGAGTTGTTTTTCATGGGCCGTGGAAAACCGCCCACGCGCTTTCTCATGCTGCACCTTCCGGCGGCTCTCGCCGGTGAACCGCTGCCGGACCAGTTGCGATTCGAAACCAAACCGGACAATGGCTGGCGGCTGGAAAATGTTGGCTCCGGCGAATCTTTGGAGGGCTTTCTTCCGCCGTGACTTCCTTTCTGAAACGCTGGTGGTGGGCTTTGCTGGCTGTGGCGGTTTGCATCGGGGTGTGGCGGCTCCGGTTCGACGTGGACATTCTCAATCTGCTTCCGCCGGACGAGCCGACGGTCCAGGGACTGAAGCTCTACCAGAAATATTTCACAAATGCCCGCGAACTGGTCGTCACGCTCCGCGCGCCGGACGCCGAACGCGCCGAGAAGCTCGCAAGCTCGCTCGCGACGCGGCTGCGGCAACGGACCAACCTGGTTGAAAGCGTTTCCTGGCAGCCGCCGTGGATGGAAGACCCGGGGCAGATGGCCGAACTGCTCGGTTGCCTGTGGTTCAATCAACCGCCTGCGGAATTCGGCGCGCTGACGAACCGGCTCGCTCCTGAAAATCTCAAGCCCGTCCTCACCAGCACCAAGGAAGTCCTCACCACTTCGATGTCGCCAATGGACATGGCGCGGCGCGCGTTCGATCCGTTCGATTTGCTGAACATGCCATCGTTGAACAAGCTCGACGCCTTCTCGATGGAACAAGGCCAACAGATGTTTGCCTCGCAGCAGGGGAACTTCCGCCTCGTGTTCGTGCAATCGGCGGTGGACTTGGGCAGTTATCGCTCGTGCGCGAACTGGTTGAAATCCATCGAAGCCGTCGTCGCCGGCTTGAAGGCGGAACAGAAGGAGGAATGGGATGGCGTCGTGGTGCGCTACACGGGCCGGCCGGTGTTCGTGAACGAAATCGCCACGAGCATGCAGAAAGACATGAGCAGATCGGTGGTCGGCACCTCGCTGATCATCGCGCTGCTGTTCTGGCTGACGCACCGGCGCTGGCTGCCGATGTTCTGGCTGTTGGCACTGCTGGCGCTGATTTTGTTTGCGACGCTCGCGCTGGGCGGACTCGTCCTCGGAACGATCAGCGTGGTCAGCATGGGATTCGCCGCGGTGTTGCTGGGGTTGGCCGTGGATTACGCGGTGGTGCATTACCAGGAAGCGCTGTCGCATCCAAACCTGTCGGTGCCCGAGATTCGCCGCGCGATTGCGCCGAGCATCCTGTGGGCGGCTATCACCACGATCAGCGCCTTCCTCGTGCTCAACTTCGGCGGGTTGCCCGGCCTCGGACAACTCGGCACGCTCGTGGGCATCGGAATCGGGCTCGCGGCGCTGGTAATGGTGATGATCTATTTGCCGCCGCTGTTTCCGAATCGCCGCAAGGCTCCGGCGACGCTGGTCCCGGCAAGTTGGTGGAGCTACTTCGTCCCGCCACAGCAAGCGCTGCCTTCAAAGCGCGTAATGGCTCAAGGCTTTTATCAGCGCGCGGCCATGCTGGTGACGGGTTTGATTCTTATCGTCGGCTGCGCGGTAATGTGTTTTTGCCGGCCAGTACTCGACAAGACCGGCAACGCCCTTCGTCCACAACACGGCGAAGCGGAAACGGCGCTCGCGGAAATCACGACTGAAATGGGGCTGCCGCCAGAACCGCTCTGGCTCGTTGTCTCCGGATCGCAAGAGTCTGAAGTCTATCAGCGGCTGGCGTTCGCGGAAGAAACACTGAACGGCGCGGTGTCGAATCACATCATTGGCCGGTATCTCCTCCCGACCGCGATGTGGCCGCGCACGGAATTTCAGGCGGCCAACCGCGCAACGGCGGCGGCATTGGCGGAAAAAGGTCCGTTGTTGCGGAAAGCGGCATTGAGCGAGGGTTTTAACACGAATGCTTTGGTCCTGACTGACGAACTGCTTCGCACCTGGGCCCGCGCCGGCGCGAGCACGAATGTCATCTGGCCGACAAACAACGTAAGCCAATGGTTGCTGAAACGGTTCGTCGCGCACACGCCCGATCAATGGCTCGTGATGGGACTCATTTATCCGGCAACGAATCAGGTCGAAGCTGCTTCGCTGACCGGATTGTCCACGCGGCTCGCCGAAAACCAGGCTTACCTCTCCGGCTGGCAATTGCTCGGTGCAACGACGCTCAAGCGGGTGCAATCCAAAATGTGGCAGGTGGTCACGCCAATGGTAATTCTGGTGCTGGCTTCGCTCTGGTTCGCTTTTCGGCGGAGCACGGAAATTCTTCTTGGCTCGGCGGTGTTGCTTTTGAGCGGCTTGATCCTCCTGACGGTGATGGCGTTGGCGGGCTGGTCGTGGAATCTCCTGAATATGATGGCAGTGCCTCTGATCCTGGGCACGGGCGTGGATTACAGCATCTTCATGCAACTTGCGTTGCGGCGGCACGGCGGAGACCTCGTGTTGGTGCGGCGTTCCATCGGTCGCGCGTTATTGCTGTGCGGCGGCACGGCAATCGCCGGATTCAGTTCGCTGGCCTGGTCGAGCAATCCCGGCATGGCCAGCCTCGGCAAGGTCTGCGCCGTGGGCATCGGCGCCAATATGATGATCGGGGTTTTTCTGCTGCCCGCGTGGTGGGTGTGGCTAAGTCCAAAGTCCAAAGTCCAAAGTCCAAAGTCGGAAACCCGTGGAAAGCTGCCTGCATTCTACCGCGCCGGGCTGTGGCATTTCGGTCTGGCCGCCGTGCGAATCCTGCCGGTGAGTTGGGTCAAAGGATTGTGCCTGATCGTCGCGGAGCTCTATTACCGTTTCCAGCGCGAGCGCCGGGAAATGGTGGTGGATAATTTCCTGCCCGTGCTTGGCGGCGATCGTGAGGCAGCCAAGAAAGCCGCGCACCGGTTGTTCCTGAAGTTTTCCGCAAAGCTCGTGGACCTCTGGCGCGTGGAAAGCGGCGTGCCGGTCACAGGATGGCTGACCCATTCACCTGAACTGGACATCATTCGCGCCGCCCGTGAACGCGGACGCGGCATGTTGTTCATCACGCTCCACCTCGGCAATTGGGAACACGGCGGCCTGCTCCTGAACCAGCTTGGAATTCAATTGACGGTGCTCACCCTGGCCGAGCCTGACGATGGCTTGACCGACCTTCGCATCGCGCTGCGCCGGCGTTGCGGAGTCGAGACGCTGATCATCGGCCAGGACAGTTTCGCTTTTGTGGAAGTGATCAAACGTCTTCAAGCCGGCGGAGCGCTGGCCCTTTCACTCGACCGTCCGGTTGCCCATGGCGGCGTCCCGATCGAGTTTTTCGGCAGAACATTTGACGCGCCGGTGGCCGCGGCGGAACTGGCGCGGGCATCGGGTTGCGCGCTCATTGGCGTGACGCTGGTCCGGCGTCCCAATGGATATGAGGTGAAGATGCTTCCGGAGTTCACGTATGACCGCCGCGCGCTGGGCAGCCGCGAAGCCCGGCAGGAACTGACACAGAAAATCCTGCGTGCATTCGAGCCGGAGATTCGCAAGGATATTGATCAATGGTATCAATTCGTTCCTCTCTGGCCTGGAAAATGACTAAACCCTAATGACGAATGACTAAAGAATTCCCAAGCACCAATGCTCAAATACCAGATGACTGCGCGGATGTCGGAAATCATTTTGCCATTCAGGCTTCGTCATTCTTTCGTCATTATGGTTTAGTCATTCGTCATTCGGCAGAGCAGCAGCACACCATGTCCGATTCATTAGCAGTTCAGCAAAAGATGAGGATGCCTTCCATTTTCCATTTTCCATCTTCCATCCTCGTCGGTTGCAGTATCGCTGCGTTGTGCATGTCGGCGATGGTTGTCCGCGCTGCGGATCCCAACCTCGATCCGATGTTCGACCACTGGTTTGCCGCGCAGACGAACATCCAGAGCTGGTCGGCCGATTTCACACAGACGCGAACCTTCAAGACGCTGTCCCAGCCGCTGGTCTCCACCGGCAAAGTCTGGGTGACGACGCCGGGCCGGTTCCGGTGGGAATTGGGCCAGCCCGCGCAAACCATCGCGTTGCGCCAGCCGGATCAGATGCTGATCATTTATCCGCGACTGAAGCGTGCCGAGAAATACGCGCTCGGCGACGTGCCACCGGGACCTTTGAAAGACGCGCTGTCGCTGCTGGATGTCAGCTTCCCCCGCGACCGGGAAGGAATGGAAGCGCGGTTCAAATTGCTCTCGGCGATGGAAACAAACTCCATTCTCCAAATGACGCTCCAGCCCAAGAGCGCTTCCGCCCGCAAGTTCATTGGCGAAATCGTGATTGGCTTCCGGACGAACGACTTTTCAATCGCTCTCACCGAAATGAAATTCGCCGACGGCTCCAGCATGCGCAACGATTTCACCAATGTCGTAATCAATCAGCCGATCCCGCCCGAAGTGTTCGAAGCGAAGCTGCCGGCGGACATGTCCATCGTTGAACCTCTGCGCAAATGACAGCTCCAATCAATCTACTGCAACTGGCGATGCGGTCGCTGCCGCACGGACCGGAATTCCGTTTCGTGGACCGCATGATCAGCTTGGAGCCGGGGAAAACCGGCGTCGGCGAATATCTCGTTCGCGGCGACGAGTATTACCTGCGCGGCCATCTGCCGGGCGAACCGATTTTCCCCGGCGTGCTTCTGGTCGAGGCCGGCGCGCAGGTGGCCGGCATGGTCGCCCAGGAAGACCCGGCCAATCCGTCCCTGCCGCGATTGAAGCTTACCGCGCTCCGGGCCGTGAAAATTCTTGGCTCCGCCAAACCCGGCGAAACACTTCGGATTGAAGCGACAATCACGGGCCGGTTGGGATTGATGGTGCAAGCGACGGCTTCGGCCTATGTCGGAGACATCAAGGTGATGTCCGCCGAACTCGCGTTGAGCGGCACCGCAAACGATCCACCCGGAACGAAGGCAGCCGGCACTTCGCGGTGAGCGGCCATGACGACGACGCCTCAACCGAGCGCCCGCCGCTTCCAATTCGAGCGCGACACCTTTGCCTTCCCGCACGAACTGGTCTGGCGATACCGCTTCGATCCGGTGACCGGCGCGATGACGGTTTTCAAGGCTGATCCGCCGCCGACGTATTATCATCGTTGCTTTGTTCTCGTGCGTTCGACGCGGCAGTTCTTTCAGCACGCGCGCTTCGAACCGGGGTTGCCTGCGCTGGAGACGCCGGCTTACCGGAACCTCATCCGCGAGGTCGTTCACCGCAATCCACGCCGCGGCTGTGCGGAATCGGACCGGCTGGTATTCCCGGGCTTCGACGGCCTGCGCTCCTTCAGCAGGGCGCACGAACCGCTGCTTAAGGAGGAACTTGGCGGACAATGGCGATCTTACTTTTTGCGCAGCCACTGGCGGATTGTCTTTCTGACCCCGAAACGGCATCAGGAACAGATCGCGCAACAACTCGCGCGGTCGTTGCGGGAAGGCGGCGTGCCGCTCGTGCATCTGTTCCGCTTTCCGCGCATCACGATCAACCACGGGCTCGTGGTGTATGGCATGACGGAATCGGAACGGGAGATTCAGTTCGAGGCTTACGATCCGAACATTCCGGAGCATCCGGCGAAACTCATCTTCGACCGAATCAAGCGGACATTTTATTTTCCACCGGCCTGTTACTGGCCGGGAGGACCGTTGAGCGTGATCGAGATTTATCGCGGCGGGCTTTATTGAGTCTGAAAAACGAACTCGGACTGCGATAATGTAATGGGATTGGGGGAGCGCGCCCGCCTCGGGCGCAGTTTTCCGCGCCCTCGCGGAAAACACCGGACGCACTGAACTTTCCAGAGTCTCCCTGCTCGTCTCACGCACAAGAAGCTGGACGCGAGGCGCGTCCAGCGACGCCCGGGGCGGGCGTGCTCCCCATGATCAGAGTTTTCGCGGTTGCCAGAACCCGACTCCGAAAAACAACATTCCGCAGGCATTGATTCCAAAAATGTAGCCGATGTTGTAGGCGCGCCCGACATTGTTGGGAGCGTAAATCGGAAGGTCGTTCCCCATCAGCAGCGCCGGCAACGCCGTCGGCATCAGGGCTCCCTGGATGACGCCTGAATGAAATCCAGCAACGCGGTCCGGGCCGTAATACCGCTTCGCCGCCCAATCATGAGCAACGCCAAAAAGCACCCCAAGCAGCACGAGCGCCGTGATCTTAATGGTCCAAAACCTGACCACCCTGCTCCGGCGCAGGGTGGAGTTCGTACTGTCATCTAAAGTTGGGGTTGCCATGCGGCAAAAGGATGTTCCGGGCCGGGGACACCGGGCAAGAATATAATGTCGCTGAACGAAAATCCGGGCGCACCTTGGCACAACCACCAACTTACGATGTTTGCACTGAACCGGATTGTGATCCCTGGGAGCGCCGACGTCTCGTCGGCAGGCTGACGCAACGCAGCGAGCCGGCGGGACGCCAGCGCTCCCAGGAGGTGGAAGAATGGTGATGGTGTCAAGTTGCACCCCGAAAATCCGCGTCAGACGAATCCAGTTTTGCCTCGATTCCGGCGGCAGTTTTCTCCACGCTCAAGCCATGATCGAACCCATAAATTGCGCGGCGGTGGTGCCTTGTTTCAACGAGGGTTCGAGCATCGCGCCCCTGGTCAACGCAATCCGTCGGCATCTGCCCGCCGTGATCGTTGTGGACGACGGTTCAACGGACGAAACCCCGGCGGTGGCCCGCACAGCGGGTGCGGAAGTGGTGCGACACGAGCGCAATCTCGGCAAGGGCGCGGCACTCAAGACCGGTTTGTCTCTGGCTTTGAAGCGGGGTATTGAATGGGTATTGACGCTGGATGGAGACGGGCAGCACGCGCCGGATGATTTGCCGGCCTTCGTCGCCTGCGCGGAGGAAACCGGCGCACGGTTGGTCGTGGGCAACCGCATGCATAACGCAGAAGCGATCCCGTGGTTGCGGCGTCGGGTAAATCGGTGGATGAGCCGGAAAATTTCCGAGGGCGCAGGCCGGCATCTGCCCGACACCCAATGCGGTTTTCGGCTCATTCACTTGGAAACGTGGGCTGGTCTGCCGCTTAAAACGGAACACTTCGAGGTGGAATCCGAGATGCTGTTCGCCTTCCTGTCGGCGGGATATCGCGTGGAATTTGTGCCCGTTCAGGTCATCGGTCGCAGCCGGAACAGCCATATCAACCCGGTGGCCGACACCTTTCGCTGGTTGAACTGGTGGCAAAAGGAGTCGCCGAAATTACGACGTCACGAGAAAAGAGAACCGGCAGGTGTTTGTTCTCCTGCCGGACTCAAGAAAGTTTGATCAACCAAATACGCGGCTGCTCGAGCCGTGCGCCGATTTACTTGGTCAGGTTGTAGACGTATTTTCCGGTCGGATCAATGTAGCCAATGCATCCGCCCGCCTTGACGCGCGCCAAGCCGTCGGCAAAAGGCGCGGCTTCGTCAAACTGCGGGTTGATCACAATTTTGCCGCCCGGGTTCACGAATCCCCAGTGTCCCGACTGACGCACCGGCGCCAGCCCCTCTGAAAACGCCGCGGCTTCATCAAACTGCGGATTGATCACAAATTTCCCGGCGGGATCGATGTAACCCCAGTGCTTCCCCTGCCGGGCTGGCGCCAGGCCTTTGACAAAACTTCCCACTTCGTCGAATTGCGCATTAATGGTGATTTTCCCGGTCTTGTCAACGAACCCCCATTTGCCGCCCGTCCTGATCCCCGCGAGCCCTTCGGAAAACGATTGCGCCCTTTCAAACTGCGGATTGATGACCGTTTTCCCGCTGGCGTCCGTGTAGCCAAATTTGCCGCCCACCTTCACCGCCGCAAGTCCCTCGGAAAACGCGGCGGCTTCGTCGAACTGCGGGTTGATGACAATTTTCCCGGTCTTGTCAATGAAACCCCAATGACCCAGCTTGACGGCCGCGAGGCCCCCGGCAAACGTTCCGGCGTCCTCAAACTGCGGATTGACGATGTATTTGCCTTCCGAATCGATATAGCCATAGCGACCGCCGCCAACGCCGTAAGGGTTGAAGGGAGTGGGGCCGTTGCCCCCGAGCTTGACCGCCGCCAGCCCGTCGCTGAAGACGGCAGCTTTGTCGAATTGCGGATTGATGACAACCTTCCCCGAAGCGTTCACATACCCCCATCGGTTCAGACGCACCGCAGCCAGTCCTTCCGCAAAAACCTCCGCGCGGTCGAACTGCGGATTGACCACAATTTCGCCCGCTTTGTTGGCATAACCCCAGCGACCGTTCACGACAACAGGAAAGAGCACCGCAGCGCTCGCACAGGCGGTCATCGCGCTGAAAAGCACAACCACACCTGATCGCATCAACCATTTGGATATTTTCATAATGTTATAGGAATTTGTTAACCATTTGAACGGGGCTCAAAGGAACGGCTCCCATTCAATGGGAACGACGCACCGAGTCTATTGAGACGCGAAATCGAGTCAAGGGTGAATGGCGCGCCGGGAGGTTTGAGGTTTGCGGGCGCGAGTCTTCGCAAGAAGGAGCTTGCAACCGAAACTGGAGTTGGCTTAAGAAAGAACGGATGCTTTACGAATGCTGGCAGAAAATCGCGCAGGAAAGACACAATGAGGTCGCTCTGCGCGATCTGGGTTCCGGCCAGTCCTGGACTTTTGCACAACTGTGCCGCGAGGCTGAAAAATCCCTGCCCGACAATCCGGGGATGGTTTTCCCGCAAGGCCATTCTCCCGAGTTCATCTTCACAGTGCTGCGGGCCTGGCGCCGGAGCGTCGTGGTCTGCCCTCTCGAACCGCACGAGGAACCGCTCACCGTTTCCGCGCCGCCCGCGCCGTGCTGCCATCTCAAGACCACGCCTGCCGCCACGGGGGAACCGCGCACCGTCGCTTTCACGGAAGAACAACTGGCCGCCGATGCTGAAAACATTGTGGCAACCATGGAGCTGCGTCCGGAATGGCCGAACCTGGGCGTGATTTCGATGGCATATTCCTATGGGTTTTCAAATCTTGTGCTGCCGCTGCTGTTGCATGGGATTCCCCTTTTCCTCGCGCCCGCGCCGTTGCCGGAGATCCTCCGCGGCGCCGCGAAAGCCCGATGGGATGTCACCCTCGCCGGCGTGCCGGCGCTGTGGCATGCCTGGCATAAAGCCGGCGCAATCCTCCACAACGTCCGCCTCGCCATCTCCGCCGGCGCACCGCTGCCTTTGGGGCTGGAACGCGCCGTCTTTGAGCAGCACGACGTCAAAATCCATAACTTTTACGGCTCCACCGAATGCGGCGGCATTGCCTACGATGCCACGGCGGTTCCGCGCGCGAACGAAGCTTCCGTTGGCTGGCCAATGAAAAATGTGAAAGTTTCAGCCAACACAGACGGCGTTCTGCTCGTGCGCAGCCGCGCTGTGGGCCAGACCTACTGGCCGGAACCGGAAGAGACGCTGGCCAATGGCGTGTTCCAGACCTGCGATCTCGTCGAGCTGAAGGACGGAGAGGTGCTTCTGCGGGGTTGCACGAGCGACCACATCAACGTGGCCGGCCGGAAGGTTTCTCCGGTGACTATCGAACAAGCTTTGCGGGAGCACAAAGCCGTCGCCGAGTGCCTCGTCTTCGGCGTGCCTGGCGGCGATACACACCGGATTGATCTCATTGTGGCGTGTGTCACGGTTGAACAGGAAGCCACCCGGGACGAGTTGAAGCAGTTTCTACTACAGAAACTCCCGAGCTGGCAGGTGCCGCGCGAGTGGTGGTTCGTGGAATCACTCGGCGCCAACGGACACGGGAAGGTTTCGCGCGCGCAATGGCGGAAGCACTTCCTGGAAAACCGCGCCAAACCGGTTGCCCGGACTTAAACAATCCCTTCGCCGATCCGGCGAATCTCACCCGTGGCGGACTTTTCCGCTGGAGGTCAGGGCAATTTCCGCAACCACCTCCAGCGTGGTTGGAACCTTGTGACTCGAAAGCCGGCGACGGCAAAAAGAAAGAATTTCTTCGCACGCGGCCGGGGAATTGCCGTCGCGCAGTTGCACTTCGGCATGGACGACTTCGCCAAATTGCGGATGTGGTTTTGTAAAAACACGCGACCGCAGCACCGCCGGATGCTGGTCCAGGACACCCGCGACTTCTTCGGGAAACACCTTGTGGCCCGCCACGTCAATCACCGTCTTGAGCCGTCCGTCAATGACGATTCGCCCCGCGTCGTCCCGATGCGCCAGGTCGCCGGTCAGAAACCAACCGTTGAACAAAACCTCCTCGCGCGGTCGACGGGGGTTGAGATAGCCGGCGAACATGCCCGGCCCGCGCAAGCCGAGCTGTCCGGTCTTGCCGTCCGGGACAGGCTTGAATTGCTCGTCCAGAATCGCGGCTTCGAAGCCGGGCAACGGGCGTCCCACGGCTTCGGGATGTTCCGCCGAGTCCTGGAGGTTCATGAGCGGCACACCGACCTCGATGATGCCGTAGCCCTGCGAAACCGGCACACCGAAGCGGGCGTAAAAGTCCTTCGCGATTTGCGGATGAAGACGGCTCGAAACCGACATCACGCGGCGAAGCGAAGGCGGCAACCCGCGCCCGGAACTCTCGGCGGTCAACATGCGCACGTGCATCGGCGTCACGTAAAGAAAAGTGGCTGCGTGCTTCCAGGCAGCGTCCAGGATCGCATCGGCCAGATAATCGGAGCCGACCACGATTGTGCAGCCGACTTCGAGGTAGAGGAGGATCGTGGCGAAAAAATGATAAGACATCGGCAACACCCAGAGCACCCGGTCTTCCTTCGTGAGGCCCAGCCCGCGGTTCGCGCCGCGCGTGCGTTCCAGCGTGCATTCATGGGTTAGCATCACCCCCTTGGCAGCGCCGGTTGTGCCTGAAGTGAACCGCAGAAACGCCGCGCCTTCAATCCACGGCGCGAGCGGAACCTGCGGCACGGCAAGCCGCGTGTAGCGCAGCGTGACGCCCCCCGGCACTTTTAATTCGCAGGTCATTTCACCCGGTTGAGCCCGGCCGGTGAGGTCGTCGAGAATCACGCAAAGCGGCGCGCGCGCGAGCATGGAAACCATTTCGTCCGGTTTGAGCAGATGATGAATCGGCATGACGACCGCGCCGCAGCCGAGTGCCGCGAGAGCGCCGATGACGAAGGCGCGCCCGTTGCGACCCTGCATGCCCACGCCCTGTCCGTTGCTCACGCCCAACGCAGCCAACTGGCCGCGCAGATCTTCAATTTCGCGCCAGAGGGATTGGTAATCCATCGGGCCGGCGGCATCAATGATGGCGGTCCGTTCGGGCCATTGGCGGGCGGCTTTGGAGAGAGTCTCGTAAACGTTCATCAGGCAAAAAATCAGGTTCCCGGTTGTTTTGAGTTCGAGCGCTTCGTTGTTTCCTGCTTCATCCGCCGGCGGATTTCCGCCACGGCTTCATCCAGCGGATGGTTCTGGACCTGAAAAGCGGCGGCGGTTCCGGCCGCCCAACCCGTCGCCAGCGCCGTCCCTATCACGCGAGCAGAAGTCATCGCTCCCGCGTCGGCGGAAAGGCAGCGTCCGGCAACCCATGCGTTGTCCAGTTCCACCGGACGCAGACAGTCCAGCGGGATGTCATAATAGTCACGCTCGTTGAAAAAAGTCATCTCCGGTTTTGGGCTGGCGCACCAACGCTCCATCGGCCAGGCACCGCGAGCAATGCCGGCGGCGGATTTCCGCGCGCCCAGCACGGCTTCATCCGCCAACCTCGCGCGGCCACGGATGCGTCGGCCCGACCGCACGCCGAGCTGCGGAGTGATGGAATCGAGCCGCGCATTCCGGCAGGCAGCGACGTTTGCAACAAGGAATCTCTGGAGCTGCCCGACCAAAGCGCGGGACTGGCGTTCCCAAGCGGTGACCTGCTGCCAAAGCGGAAGATCCGCGCTGCCGGCAGCGAGGCCAAGTTTAAGCGCAAGGCGGCTGTTGGAGCCGGTGACAGGCACAAACGAAAGCCGTTCGCAAAGCGCGGGCAGTGCTCCGCTCTCAACAGCACGGCGCACTTCGCGTCGCACCTCGATCAGGCCTCGTTGGGCAAGACCGGGATCAACATTTTCCAAAATAAAAACCAAGGCGGGCGCCTGATCGGCGGCGCCATTCTCCACAGTCGCGCCGGCCAGAGCGGCGCTGGTGGCTTCGCCGGTGCAATCCACAACGGTTTTCGGCGCGAAGAGCAACGGCTCATTCCAAGCCAGAGCTTGAACCTCATTGATCCGCCCGCCTTCAGCCCGCGCCGCCGCCACGGTCGCATGCAGAATTATGTTGATGTCTCCCGACGCGCTCACGATCGCATCGGCCACGCGCGCAAAGGCCGGAGGAGAATACGGCAGCACCCACAAACCCATGGGCAGTTGAATTGGCTTCAGTCCGGTGACTTGCTGCAATTGCGAAGCGAATTCCTGCGCAAAACCCGCGGCGACCGGCACGGCTTCGGCGCCCGCCGTATCCCGCAGATAAAGACCGCAAATGGTTCCCACCTGTGCCGCGGTGGCCAGACCGCCGAGAAATCCATAGCGTTCCAGCAACACCACGCGCGCCCCGGCGCGCCCCGCCGCCGAAGCCGCCGCCACGCCCGCCGCGCCGCCGCCGACAACCAGCACATCGCAATGGATGGAAGTGAAACTCATCGGAAGAAAGGCCTCGAGGTTTCCACTACCTTAAGTATTTGCCGTAATACCGGATGTATTTCCATTGCGGACGCACATTCAGCTTCATGGTTATCTTTTGTCCCCATTGAACGCTTATCTTGCGCCAGTCGGCCGGCGAAGTCCACTCCGGGCATCGCCGCGCGATGCGGTCAAGGTTCTCCATGGTGCGGCCCGCCAGCGCAGGCGAGAGATAATAGGCCGGTTCGAACAAATCCTGATCCGGTTTGATCTGGCCTTCGTTCAACGCGATCTGGGCCATCGGCGTGCCTTCATAGACACGGATGCCGTAGGTGGCAAAAACCGCATGGGCCGGAGCGCACTTGCTCAAGAAGCTTTGCGTCTCCTCGATGTCCGCCCAAGTTTCGCCCGGGCCGCCAAACAGGAGATAAATGGCGAACGGCAGGCCGGCGTCATGCGCCGCCTGCAGGGCGGTACGGGTTTCCTTCTGGCCAAAAGGCTTGCGCAGCGCCGTCAGCATTTTCTCCGAGGCGACATCCTGGCCGAATTCCACCGCTTCGCAACCGGCTCCCTTCATGGCGCGCGCGAGTTCGACATCGAAACCGGTCGGATTGCAGAACGCCGACCAGCGGACGGGCAGCTTCCGTCGGCGGAGTTCCTCGCAGATCGCCAGAGTATGTTGGCGCGGGTCGTTGAAAACACTGTCCACGAAAAAGAAATGGCGCACCTTCGAGCGAACCGCCACGTCCTCGATTTCCCGGACGACCGCTTCCGGCGGACGCAGGCGGTAACGCTTTCCCTCCAGTTGCGGGTAGATACAGTAGATGCATTTGAAAGGACACCCGCGCTTGGTTTGCACACTGACAAATCCGCCCCGCTTCAAGTAACGCGCGTAACTACAAAGATCGTGAGCCGGCGGCGGCAATTCGCCCATCCGCTCGACCGTTTTGGCGGGCAGCACAGCGGCGGACGTCTGGTACTTCGGCGCGGTGATGACACCGTCAATGCCTTCCAGCGAACGGCCGGATTCGAGACGCGCGAGAACTTCGGGGAACGCGCGTTCGCCTTCGCCGATCACGCCGCAATCGGCATCGAGCCGGCGCATCCAGCCCTGCGGCGAGACGGAAAAGCCGGTGCCCCCAAGGATTAATGGTCCCTTGAAGGAGCGCCGGACGGTTTCGGAGAGCCGCCGCACATCGTCGAAATAAAGACGCGGCGCGAACGACCAGCAGTTGTCCAGATTGCGAATGCTAAAGGCCACGGCCTGGAATCCGCCCCGGTCAAGCCTCCGCTGCAGTTTCGTTTCCGGCGACCGCGCCAGTCCCATGTCCAGGAACTCCACCTCGTGGCCTGCGGCGCGGGCGGCGGCGGCCACGCACAGCGCTCCCAACGGCGCCACTGGATAGGGGGAACGCTCCTGATTCGTCGCCACCAGCAAAACCTTCATGACAAATCCTCCTCCAGCAAAGCCGAGCGCAGGCCTTTTTCGAGGATGTCCACCTCGGCTGGACTCATGCAGTCATCCACCCACGACAACAGAGCGGAGGGCCTGCCGCCGAAATTCAAAAACACCACGGTCAGCCCCGGCGGACGCCAGGTTGGGACCAGATGCGTGACTTCGAGAATCTTTCCACCGAAAAGCCCGGTCATTCCGGCGCAGGCTTCGCCCGAATCCGAAAAGGAGAAGGTGGCGAACTTTCCGCGCGTGGGTTTTCCAAGGTAGCGAAGGTAGAACCCCAGCGGCAGCGGCTTGAACATGTCCAGCGCCGCCATGCAGCATTGCGGGAAACGATCGCGAATCTGGTCGGTCATCTGCCGGCCAAGCTCGACAAGGATGTCACCCAATTTCCCGGCCTGCTGCGGTTCGATGCGATAGAACAGAATTGAAAGATGATTGGAAAAGATCGGGCCGTTGGAGCCGCGCCGGCGCGTGTCGTGCGGCACGGGAATCAAGTAGGCGCCGGTTTGATTGCCGCGGCGGACCGCCACTTCATGCAGCGCGCGGAGCGAAGACGCCAGATAGAAGTGACCCCGCCGAAAGCCGGCATTGAGACGCTGGCAGCGCGCTTCGATCAGAGCCGTTTCCCGTTCGTTGAAGGAGACGACGCGGCAATGATTGCGGCGCGAGCGGAGTCGGGATTCGGCAGGCAGGAGCGTGAAGATGGGATCGCGGCCGGACTCGTGCAGCCATTTGATGGAACCGTGCGCCATTTTCACGTTGGGCCACCAACCTGCGAGGTCCCAGCCCAGTTGCTTCGGGTTGATCAAGTTCCGGGCCGCAGCCGCTTCGTTTGCCGGGCCGGCGTTCAAATGAGCCAGCAACAGTTCAAAACCGCCCGCATCAAGAAGAGCATGGTTCCAGGAGATAAACAGGCGGTGCGTCCCATCGGCGTGCCGCATCAAGTCAAACGCCAGCCCCGGCCCGCGGCCCGCGTGAAGATCGTGTTGCGCCACCACGTCCGGCAACGGCCAGGGACCTTTCCACGTGCTATTCGGATGGGTGTGCTCGAAAAAGAATTTTTGCGGCCTGTTAACCGTCCGCCAGAGCGGAGGAAAGAACGGCACCGGGCGGACGATGCGCACGCGCGAAAGCCAGTCCAAAATTGGCGAAGCCGCGATGCGCTCGCGCAACAGGTCCAGATCCAGGCCGTCTCCCAGCCGGATGACGGCGCAGCACACGTTGCCCGGCAGCCCTGCCTGCCGCATCCGGTGGTCCTGGCCGTGCATGAAGTAGTCGCCGGCGGCCAATCGAATTTGGCGGGGTAGATGGAACATAGGCAGCAGGCCGGCCGTTTCTAGAAAGACGGCTGGTTGTTGCGGGACAGTTCGGCAATGCACTTGGCCAGGGTGGCCATGGAAGTCAGATTGTCGCCGGTCAGGTGCGAATCCGGCACGCGGACGCCGATCTTGCGTTCGCAAAAGAGCAGCAGCTCAACGAGGGCAAAGGAGTCAATGCCGGCCTGGGCCAAGGGGCTGTTTTCATCAAAAGCCGTGCCTTCGGGCACAAAGTTGGTGCGCGCAAACTCGCAGAGCTGCGCGGCGATGGTCTTGGGGTCTTTATCGGGAATCATTAGTTAATCGTGTCCGCGGAAGTATGGCCACGCTCGGAAAGGCGTCAAGCATGGAAGGATTTTTGAAGCTTTTCCGTTTGCTCCACCAATGCCCGCCATTTATCCTGCGCGTGCTCTGAAACTCGAATGGATTCGCTCAAAAAATGGCGGCGCATTACGCCACGCGTTATGACTCGAACCGGAACATGGATTTCAACATGCCCGGCTGACCCGGCCTTGCGTTGCCTCTGATTGTCCATGCTTTTCCCTCTTCCTTCACCAGCCGCGCCACCGCGAGTCGTCATCACCGGAGCGGGCATCGTTACGGCTTTGGGCACCGGCTGGAAGCCGAACGCCGAGGGCTTTCGCGCCGGACGCCGGGCGTTCCGGCACGTGTCTCTTTTCGATGTCAGCCGCCAGCGCGCGAAGGTCGCCGCCGAAGTGGATTTGCCGGCCACGCTGCCGCCGACCTCTTTGAACGCCCGGCAAATTGCCCGGCTTGACCGCGCCGGCGCGATGCTGTTGCTGGCTGCGCACGAAGCTTGGAGACAGGCCCGCTGGGAATCCGCGGAGAACCTGCCGCTCGTTCTGGGCACAACGGCGGGCGGCATGACGCTCGGGGAAGCTTATTTCCGTCAGGCGCTGCAAACCCCGCTTCGCAAACGCCGCCAGCCCACCCGCGCCGTTTATTACCAGGCCCAGGTCCAGGCGCGGATGGTTCTCGACGCGCTCAATTTCTCCGGCCCCATCACAATCATTTCGAACGCCTGCGCTTCCGGCAGCAATGCCGTCGGCCACGCCTGGGATTTGATTCGTTCCGGCCAGGCCGAGTGCGTTTTCGCCGGCGGTTATGATGCCTTAAGCGAACTCGTGTTTTCGGGCTTCGACGCGTTGCAAGCTCTATCGCCCACCGTTTGCCGCCCGTTCGACGCACGGCGCGATGGGCTGGCGCTCGGTGAAGGCGCGGCCATGATTGCTCTGGAAACGCTCGATCGCGCGCGCCGCCGCAATGCGCCGATCCTCGGAGAACTCATCGCCTACAGCGCATCCATTGATCACCATCATCTTACGCAGCCTCATCCGCAGGGCGACACGACGCTGAATGTCATGCGCCAGGCCTGTGCGACCGCTGGCATCGCGCCCGGAGACGTGGATTATGTCAACGCCCACGGCACAGGCACGGTGCTCAACGATAGTTCGGAAGCGATTGCTATTGGCCGATGGGCTGGCAGCCGGACCGCCACACTGCCCGTCAGCTCGACGAAGGCCAACGTTGGCCACCTGCTCGGCGCGGCGGGAGCGGTCGAAGCGGTAATTTGCCTGATGGCGTTGCGCGAGCAATGGCTGCCCACGCAAGGCGCGTTTGAAAGTCCCGACCCGGCCTGCAACTTTCCCATCGTGAACAAACCCCGCGACGCGCGCATCAATGTGGCGCTGTCGAACTCGTTCGGATTCGGCGGCGTCAATGCAACCTTGATCTTCAGGAGGTGGACGTGAGCCGGATTGTTGTCGCGGGATTGGGCGCAGTATCGCCCGCAGGCTGGAATGTCGCCGCGCTCCGTGAAGCGCTGGCCAAGGGCGAACCTCTGCCCGTCCAATCAATCGAGCGGCCCGGCTGGCAAAAGCTCCTGCGCGCGCGCGTGGTGCCGAACCCCGCGGTGCGTCCGGAATTTCTCGCGCACCCGCGCCTGCGGCGGACGAGTCCGGTCACGCATTATGCGGCGGCGGCGGCGCTCGAAGCCACGGCCTGCCTGCGGACCAGCCCGGAAGTGAAACGCCGGGTGGGCTTGATCGTCTGCCTGCAAGCGGGCTGCGTTCAATACACCTGCCGCTTCTTCGACGAGACGCTGAAAAATCCCGCCACCGCAAGCCCGCTGCTGTTTCCCGAAACCGTCTATGCCGCGCCGGGCAGCCACATTGCCGCGCTCTTGAAGGACGTGACGCTGGTGTATTCGCTCGTGGGCGATCCTTCTTCCTTCCTGCAGGGTGTCGTGCTCGGCGCGCAGTGGCTGGAGGAAAAACGCGCGGACGCCTGCCTTGTCATCGGAGCCGAGGAATTAAACTGGATTCTGGCGGATGCGCTCCGGTATTTCGATCGCTCGGCCATTCTCACTTGCGGTGCCGGGGCGTTGTGTCTGTGCCGTGAGAGTGAAATCGCAGCGGGCGTCGAGTTGGCGGCGATCACCGATGCCCACACCTATTCCGTGCGCCGCAACCGAAACGAAGCCGCGCGGAACATGCGCCGGCAGTTGGAAGGCGGCGCTGCTGGAGAATTGCTTTGCGACGGACTCGGCGGCAGTTCGCGCACGGACGAAGCGGAACGCGCGGCCTGGAAAGACTGGAGCGGGTCGCGCTTGAGTCCCAAGCGAATCCTCGGTGAAGGAATGATGGCCTCCGCCGCCTGGCAATGCGTCGCGGCGTGCGACGCCGTGGCGAACGGGCGATCCGCCGCGGCCAATATCAGCCTCGTCGGCTCGAATCAGCAGGCGATCGGAGCGCGATTCGTCCGGACAGGCCCAAGCATTTCTCATTTGTCCGCCGGCGGCGACGCGGGCAACATCCGCACATGAACTCACGAATCATTCTCGTCACTGGCGCCAATGGCAGTCTGGGCCAGGCCATCGTCCGCACATTTCTCCAGGAGTCGCCCGCCAACGTCGTCTTTCTCGGAATCCATTCCCGGCGTGACCACGCCGACAAGCTGGCGCAGGAAAACCCCGGACGATGTTCATGCGTCGCATTGGATGTCGCGTCTGCCGAATCCTGGAAGCAGGCGCTGAAGCAAATTCTCGCCGGCCACAGCCGCATTGACGTGCTCATCAACAACGCCGGCAGCCACGAGGATTCCCTGCTCGCGACCATGCCGCCGGAATCCTGGGACCGGGTTCTGGCAACGAACCTTGATTCCGTTTTTCACGGCTGCCAGGCGGTGCTGCCCACGATGATCAGCCAGCGCGGCGGACGAATCGTCAATGTGTCTTCATTGAGCGCGCTCCTCGCGCCAGCCGGACAGGCCAACTACGCCGCAGCCAAGGCGGGCGTGGTCGCGCTGACGCAATCTTTGGCGAAGGAAGTGGCGCGCATTGGCATCACCGTGAACGCCGTCTGCCCCGGATTCGTGGAAACCGAGGCGCTCACCCACCTGGCTGGTGAAGAAAAGAAGGCGGCGCAGATGCGGATTCCCATGCGCCGGTTTGGCCGGCCGGAGGAGGTCGCCGCAACGATTCGTTTTCTGGCCAGCGCCGAGGCGAGTTATATCACCGGCTCGGCCATCAAAGTGGACGGCGGAATTTTTTAGCGCTGTGACAATGATTGTCTGCAACAAGTTTGGGACCTGACGCGCATGGCTCACCGTCTTCTCATCATCCAACCCTCGTATTACCGCTCGAAGATGGATCGTACCATCTTCAAGGTTCGCCGCCGCCAGGTCGTGCCGTTGACACCGCCTTACCTGGCCGCGCTGACGCCGCCGCATTGGGACATCAAGGTGGTTGACGAACAGCTCGAACCGATTGATTTCGATTATCGCGCCGACCTGGTGGCAATCACCACCTGGACGCTCAATTCGTATCGCGCCTACGACATCGCCGATGAATTCCGCCGGCGCGGCGTGCGCGTGATTCTGGGCGGACCGCACACATTCTTCCACGCGGAGGAAGCGGGCGAACATTGCGACGCGGTCGGGATCGGCGAGGCCGAGGCCATCTGGCTCCAGATGCTGGATGATGCCATTCACGGGCGGCTCAAGAAGATTTACCGCGCCGAATTGCTTTCGAGTCTGGCCGGCCTGCCGGTGCCGCGTTACGACCTGTTGAACATGCGGTATTATCGCCCGTTCACCACCTTCGCCGTTTCGTCGTCGCGGGGCTGTCCGTTCCGCTGCGAGTTCTGTTCCGAACGGATGTTGCTCGGTGACGCGTATCGCTGCCGCCCGGTGGACGAGGTCATTGCGGAGATCAAGCATTGCCGCGGAAAGAACCTGTTGTTTGGCGACAGCAATTTCGGCGGGAAACGGGTTCACACGATGGAACTCATGGAGGCGCTGATCCCGCTG
>Ga0182017_10000885_pt1 | contig 23467 bp, 24 predicted proteins | sample 712E3DmetaG_FD_120492 | JGI IMG/M metagenome (GOLD analysis project Ga0182017, IMG submission 120492) | Permafrost microbial communities from Stordalen Mire, Sweden - 712E3D metaG | ecosystem: Environmental > Terrestrial > Soil > Wetlands > Permafrost | place: Sweden: Stordalen | collected... | reverse complement strand
GCGCGCCTGATAAAATAGTGGTGTCGTTGAATGAATCAGCGACGCAACCAGGAAAGCAAAATATGGAAACAACTGAAATGACGGACACACTCAAAAGCATCAATCCAACTCCGCACCTTTGCCGGAGCAAGGTGAAACAAACCGCGCTGGAAATTGCCGCCGCCATCCGCCCAGCCAATAAATTTAGCCGGGTTGGCATGAGTTTCATCGAACGAATCGAAGCAAAAGTCCGCGCGGCTATCCGCGAGGAGGTCAGGATTCATCCGAGCAAAGGCAAGACGCTTTTATGACGTATCTACCCACGAGTGCGGCGGTTTCTAAATCTGCGGGCGTTTTTTGGCGGTTCAAATGTGACCCTAAACGGTTGCACTCAAGCCTGAATTTGGATAAAATTAAAAAATCCTTATGGCAAAAAGAGTATTTTTCAGCTTCCACTATGTGCCAGACCACTGGCGCGCGTCCCAAGTTCGGAATATGGGCGTCATCGAAGGCGATGCGCCTGTTTCGGACAACGACTGGGAGAGCGTAAAAAAGGGTGGCGATCCTGCCATTGAAAAATGGATAGCTGATCAGATGACGGGTAAGAGTTGTGTCGTTGTCCTGATTGGCACCGAGACCGCTGGTCGTAAATGGATTAACCATGAGATCATAAAAGCTTGGAATGATAACAAGGGCGTGCTGGGAATCTATATCCACAAACTTAAAGATAGCGATTCAAACCAGTCATCGAAAGGAGAGAATCCCTTCGACTCAATCACCTTTAGTAAATCCGGGGCGAAGCTGTCCAGCGTGGTTAAAGCCTATGATCCTCCTTACTCGGACAGCAACCAAGCTTACGCCCACATAAAGAGCAATTTGAGTGACTGGGTCGAAGCAGCAATTGCCATACGAAACGCCAACTGAAAATCAACGCACCCGCTCCCCAAACGCCCGCGCCGGCGGAAACAAACTTGAGGGAAACAACAGCTTGATCCTATGGCACGGAGAGTTTTTTTCAGCTTTCATCACCAGAAGGATAGTTGGCGCGTTGGGCAAGTTCGCAACAGTTGGCTACTTCAAAAGGGCGAATCGAATAAATTCATGGACGCGGCGGCATGGGAACAAGTCAAGCGCAGGGGCGATGCCGCTGTGAAAGCTTGGATTGACCGGGAATTAAATGGCACTGGCGTAACCGTTGTGCTTATCGGTCAGGAAACGGCAATGCGGCCATTTGTGCGATATGAGATTGAAGAAAGTTTCAGGCGGAAAAATGGGCTGCTTGCAATACATATTCATGGCATTAAGAACAGCGACAAGAAAACCTCTCGCAAGGGCAGAAATCCCCTCGATGATTTTACCGCAATGGTGGATCACCCATTTTTAGGCATTTTCGGACACAAAACTGAAAAGCGTTATTCTGAAATTTTTCAGACATTCGATTGGATTCAAGACGATGGACGCAGAAACATGGCGGCGTGGATTGAAGAAGCTGCCCGTAAGGTGGGGCGATAAATAAACATCCCCTCGACAAATAGGCCACCTTTTAATTCGCCGCTTGTGAGCCACTTTTAAGTTTAGCGAGTTTCTCAAAAAGCACATTCACACAAGCCGACACGTCGGATGTGCCAAACAAAAGTGCGTTTTCGTCGTCAGACAACCCGTTATGAAGTGATGAAGGGGTTAGCTCCTTGGCGTATTTCGCCGCGTATCCGCCCATGCCTGCGATCAAAAAACGTGGTATTCCCTTTTTCGCCGCCAACTCCATTTCTTCCCGGACTCCCGGTATCACACCGTCTTTTTCGTGCATTTTCCCGCCAACCGCGACCATCGCATTTTGGCTCTCGATCAAAAAGTGACGCATTTCTGTAAGGCTGCGATTTCGTGTTTCGACGTTCTCCGGCCCGCCCTCTCCAATTCGTTTGGTCACTACGAATTCGGCGACATCAACAACGCCATCAATAAATTCTTTGGGCAAATCTTTTGCCCAAAGCTCTGACATAATCAGCGTTACCGGCTTCCGCGAACGCTCTTTGCCAGCGTGCAGACGCGCCTGACGAAGAATTACAGGCGTGAATGTTGGGTGCGAACCATGCACGATTCTCCCGCCATACTTAAATACGATGCCACTGAATAAGGCGACAAATTCCAAAATTGCGCGATCCATTGCTGGCTCCGACCAGTTATCACGACTCGGAACGGCTCCCGACAGGCCGATGTCAAACTGCGTCAATGAAACATTTAATCTGGTGCCACTCATATCGCAAACGTGGTGAAGTTTGAGTCTATAAGAGCAGCAAGCTCTTGGTGATGCAAAATAACTACGCCATCCTCTGCCGGTGCGGCCTCGATGATTTCTTTCAATTGTGGTTCCGGGATTAGCTCACCGTCATAGATGTAAAGTGAATGGTTCGGTCGTCCCGTGTTCTTCAAAAAATCGCCGAACTTTTTTAGTGCTGGTCCGTGAACCTGATCGAATATCGAACAATGACTCAATACTTTCGTTGTCAGCCGCGCTGAATGCTTTTTGAGCGATTCAGATATTAACAGACGGTTATCCAGCATTCGCCAAGTAAAGTTGCGTGAAACAAATTCCTTCTCGACAATAAAAGGCACACGGCATTTGCGCCGGAAAATATCGCAGAGGAACATTTCCATTTCGCCAACAATGCGGCTCAATTCATCTTCCGTCAGCGGCGGCACCGAATGCGGTTCAGGAAATGGCAGTTCTACCCAGCGTTGAAGTTGGAGAAGCGAATGAAATCTTGGTCCTTTTTTCGTATCGTTCTTGGTTCTGAAGCACAACGGTAGAATAGGCAACAACAGCCCGTTGGCCGTGTCCACTTCGTGTTTAATCCAAGGGGAATGCGGAGCCGCCGGGGTGTCGAGCAGCAAAACTATGTTTGCGCGTTCCAGACCCTCATCAATCTGGCGTTGAACGTCGCTACCCGGAAGAATTGTGGTCTCGCCATCCATTTCGTGGGCTTCATCCCTCCAAACAGGATAGCCTAAACTCACAAGACGTTGTTCCAGTTGTTCCGCGATTTTAGTCCCGTCACTTGCCCGGTAAGATATAAAAATCTCATTGTCGCGCTGCTGCACACGAAGACCCAGCATGGCTCCAACCCGCCTCACCAGTCTGCCGTCAACACCCGCCGCAGCGGCGTCAAATTCCAGCGCCTTGATTGCCTCTGCCGCTTTGGGTGGTCTTCTGTGCGCCGCATCGAGAGCGACCGGGAGCAGTAGCGCTTTTTTCTTACGTTTTTGTAAATACTCCGCAATGAAGTCGTTACCGGCATCTGGAAAATGTGTCGCATCAAATACGACAATGAGCAGGTCATCCCAATTAACATCCGCAGGCCACGCTGATGGCGAAGACGCTGATGCAAGGCTAACCTCAACGTGTCCTTTGAAAGCATCGCGAAGATTGGAGGCGATGTTTTCTCCAATTTTCTGATTACCGTCTCCATGCAGCAGGACAATCATATTTAATCAATCCAAGAACTAAAATTATTGAATCCGTCGTTGGCAACCCAGTCGTAGGTTTTATACCAATGCGAAAGCTGGTAATTATTTCCTCTTTTTGCGACCGGCTGTTCGTTGATGTCAAATGCGTCGAGATCGGAATAGAACACCCATTTCTGACCGTCCCAAACAGTAGGCTGGCCTCTTTTCCCGTTGTCGCTTATTTGCAATCCCAGGTGCGCGAGCGGATCAGGGCCAAGTGTTTTCGTTTTCTGGTCTTTTCCCTTGATGCTGTTGATATGAATTCCAAGCAGTCGGTTGCCTCGCTCCACACTTTTCATCAGCTCATAACGCACCCAGCGCCGTGCATATGTTTGCGATCCGATAAGAACAGCCGTCACCGAAGTGTTTTCAAGCTCCCCATTGATCAATCGCTTGAGCGCAATATCGCTTGTCTTCTTTGATTCCTCCCAAATCGAGTAGTCATAGTAGCCTGCCAGTTCGACGCCTTTCGTGAAGTTGTGTTTCCTCACGACATTCGCTCGAAGTTCGATGACGTCTTCGTAATGGAAAGCGAAATAGACTTTTTTTGCCATACTGGTCCGAAAGATTTTTCATGCTATTCGCTCTTGGCCGAGTCGTCAAATTAAACTCCATAATCAACACCACCCGCCGTCTAAAAGGCAACAGGCTTGACGCTCGCTTTCAACACGGATTTTTCGCCCAATCCTATCATAATGTGCTTCGGCCTGCGGTTCGGCGAACGGGAAAGTGGAGCGCAGGCGCAGAGACGCAGGAACGGAGCCGGAGCGTAACGCAGTCGCCGAACCGCAGGCGGAAGCACGCCGATCATTCGGTGGCAAACGATGCCGCTCGTGACGAGCGCGCTTTTTTGCGGAACGGAACCGGCATGGTCGTGACGGGAGACAGGGCCGACCATCAGCCGGTGAAGTGAAGCAAGAAAGCGCGTTGGTCACGGCGATCCGATTTTTAATCGCTCCGCCAACAATTCTATGCCCTTTGTGCATACAAACGCGCGCCCAAATGGTTTTATTGGTGGCGACGCATCCAGCGGATGCGCTCGTTATATGGTGACAACGAAGTCGCGGGCTGTCCAAAAAACGCCGGTTGATTTATTGTTGCTAAATTAAGTTGGACGCACTAAAGTAATTGCGGCAATGGAGTTTGCCTTCCCGAAAAGGGAAAACTGCCAGCCGATTTCAGGGCTAATAACTCCTACCGAAACTAAACGTGTCGGTGGAAGTTTTTTATGCTTAACTACAGACCAATCGGTGTAGGCAGCGCAATAACAGGAATCGCGCGCTATTGGGCTTTCAGGCTTGTTGTCAATCTTCCCGACCCAATGAAAGGAAACTGATATGCACCTTCCACATGACGCTGTTCTGTTGCGAATCTTCATCGGCGAAAGCGACCGGTGGCATCACCAGCCACTTTACGAGGCGCTGGTGCTCAAGGCGCGGGAAATGCACCTGGCGGGCGCGACGGTGCTGCGCGGGCCGATGGGCTTCGGCAAATCAAGCCGGATGCACACGGCGAAGATCCTGCGACTCTCAATGGACTTGCCGTTGGTCATTGAAATCGTGGATAGCGAGGAGAAAATCAACGCGTTTCTACCCGTGCTGGATGAAATGATGAAGGGCGGTTTGGTGACGCTTGAAAAGGCCAAAGTGATTGATTACCGCGCCGACCCAAATCTGGCGGCGCAAACTTGATGAAAATCTTATGACGGAAAACATCTGGTTTGTCGCGGCGATTTGGATGGGGCTGGCGTTTATTGCCAGCTTGATTTCCATTCGCGTCGGCATTTCCGTCGCGCTTATTGAAATTGTGGTGGGCGTTGTCGTCGGCAACATCCACTTCCACGGCGGACAGCATATTTTACAAACGACCGACTGGATCAATTTTCTGGCGATGCTCGGCAGCGGCGTGCTGACATTTCTGGCGGGAGCGGAAATTGACCCCGCTTCGCTGCGCGCCAATTTGCGCGCCAGCATGACGATTGGCATTGTGTCATTTATGCTGCCGTTCGTCTGCGTATGGCTATTTGCGCAATTTGTGCTCGGCTGGCCGTTGCATCAGGCGCAAATCGCCGGCATCGCGCTCTCGACCACCTCCGTGGCCGTGGTTTATGCCGTGATGATTGAAGGCGGGTTGGGACAAACGCCAATGGGCAAAACGATTCTGGCCGCGTGTTTCATCACGGATTTTGGGACGGTGCTGGCGCTCGGCACGCTGTTCGCCGATTTCGACATTTGGCTGCTGGTCTTCGTGGTCGTGATGTCGGTCATGCTTTGGTATATGCCGACGTGGACGCGGTTTATCATCACCAAGCTCGGCGCAACGCGCGTGAGCGAGCCGGAGGTGAAATTCATTTTCCTCGTGCTGTTTTTCCTCGGCGGACTCGCGTCCACCGCCAAGAGCGAGGCCGTGCTGCCTGCGTATCTGGTCGGCCTCGTCATCGCGGGTGTTTTTCTGCGCGACAAAACGCTGGTTCACCGGATGCGCACCATCGCGTTCACCATGTTCACGCCGTTTTATTTCATCAAGGCCGGACTTTTTGTTTCACTGCCAGCGATTTGGGCGGCGCTGGGCGTCATCTCGGTATTGCTCGCGCTGAAAATCGTGACGAAATACATCGGGGTCTGGCCGCTCACAAAAGTTTTTTATATGCGCAACCGCGAGGCGCACTACACGACGCTGCTGATGGCGACGGGCCTGACGTTCGGCACCATTTCCGCGTTGTTCGGTTTGCAGAACAAAATTATTGACCAGTCGCAATACACGATTCTTGTCACCGTTGTGATTTTGAGCGCGTTTGTGCCGACGCTCATCGCGCAAAAGTTTTTCCAGCCGACGATTGAAACGATGGTCGAGTGGGGCAAGATTTACAGCGAAAGAAACATCAAAACGAAACCGCGCCAACCGGCGCAAACTGGAAAGTGAGGTCATTATGTTCACGAAAATTCTGGTGGGTTACGACGGCTCGAAAGGCGGAAAAGCCGCGCTGGAACGCGCCGCCGTCGCCGCCAAAAACAACCACGCCCAACTGACCGCGATTTGGGTGCGGCAGCCGTTGCCTAGACACGCGGATTTGCCCGGCGAATCCGAGGGCGAATCTGAAGCCGCCGCCGATTATTTTGAGGAACGCAAACAGGAGGTAATGGAATTGGCAAAGCAGCACGGCATTGAAATCGCCTGCAAAAGCCTCGCCGGTCATGCCGCCAAAGTCATCGTGAAATTCGCCGACGAAGGCGGTTATGATTTGATTATCATCGGCCACAGCGACCATTCGGAACTTTGGGGGCGGCTGCTCGGCGACACCGCCGACCGTATAGCCGACCACGCCACTTGCAGCGTGTTAATCGTCAAACAATAAAATCTATGAACAAAATCCAAAACATCACCGCACTGGAAATCCTGGACTCGCGGGGCAACCCGACGGTCTCGGTCAACATAACACTCAATAACGGCCTCACGGCTTGGGCCTGCGTGCCGTCCGGCGCGTCCACCGGCATCCGTGAAGCTGTCGAATTGCGCGACGGCGATGCCAAGCGTTACGGCGGCAAGGGCGTCCTGAAAGCCGTAGCGAACGTGAATAAAACCATCGCGCCAAAACTCAAAGGCAAATCCTCGCACGCACAAAAGGAGATTGATGATTTGATGTGCAAGCTCGACGGCACGGAAAACAAATCCAAGCTCGGCGCGAATGCGATACTCGGCGTCTCAATGGCCGTCTGCCGTGCCGCTGCGCTGGATTCAAAAATTCCGCTTTACGCTTACATCCGCAAACTGCACGGCGGCAAAGCCAATGCGCCTTACGTTTTGCCCGCGCCGATGATGAACGTGGTCAACGGCGGCGCGCACGCGACGAACAACGTGGATTTTCAGGAATTCATGCTGTTCCCCATCGGCGCGCCGACATTTGCGGAAGCCCTGCGCTACGGCGCGGAAACATTTCACACATTGAAAAAGATTTTGCAGAAGCGCGGACTCGTCACCGCCGTGGGCGATGAAGGCGGCTTTGCACCGAACCTCAAGACGAACGATGAAGCCGTGGAGGTCATTGTGGAAGCCATCAAGGCGGCGGGCTACAAGCCGGGCAAGGACATCGCCATCGCGCTCGACCCGGCGGCGAGCGAGTTTTATGACAACGGCGGCTATGTGTTCAAAAAATCCGACCGGTCGCGCAAGAATCCAGCGGAAATGGTGAAGCTCTATGGCGAGTGGGTAAAAAAATATCCCATCGTTTCGCTGGAAGACGGCATGGGTGAGGAAGACCGGGACGGATGGAAAGCCATCACGCAAACATTGGGAAAGAAATTGCAATTGGTGGGCGATGACAATTTTGTGACCAATCCGAAGATTTTTGCGGAAGGCATCCGCAATGGGATTGCGAATGCGATTCTGATCAAGCTGAACCAAATCGGCACGGTGTCTGAAACTTTGGAAACCGTGGCGATGGCGCAGAAGGCGAATTATGGCGTGGTGATTTCGCATCGCTCCGGCGAAACGGAAGATGCCTTCATCGCGGACTTCGCGTCGGGCACCAATGCGGGCCAGATCAAGACCGGCTCGCTCTGCCGCTCTGAACGCATTGCCAAATACAACCGCCTGCTGGCCATCGAGCGCGCGGTGGGCAAGAAGGGGCGCTACGGTGGCGCGGTGTTTAACGCCCGCTGGAAGTAATATCCGGATTGGGGAGCGCCGTGTCCGGCTGCACCGCTCAAGCAAACTCCATTGCAACGAGCGGCCAAGGGCTTGGCGCAACGCTGAATACCCGCATTCGAGGCGCGTGCGCTCCCTTGAGGAAATCAACCTGTTTCTTGTCGTGTCGGGCCCCGGTGGGCCGGGACAGTTCCGGGAATGAGTTGTATTTACTCCCAAGAATGGTAAAGTTACTCAGGCAATGAAGTTTGCCTGTCCGCCTTGCGGCAAACCGCCTTACGGCTAATGACTTCTACTGGCGCAGGAAAAATTGCGAGAGTAGGAATTATATGACCGGTGGTGTGTGGACAAATACAGGCCAAGAGGACCGGAGCATTGCACTTCGCGGGGAGATGACTTCAAAGGCACGGGGAGTTCACAATTCTGCAACTAAGATCCTCCGGCATGTGGTCACGGCAATTTCCCCGTCAAACCCAAATTGTGAAATTCCCGAAGCGCGGAAACCCCGTTGCGGAATGGCTGTTCTACAGGAGGAAAATTATGACGAAGCATGAACTGTTCACGATTGCTCAAGCACTTTTTTTCATTCTCGTTTCGGCGCTTGGAGCAGCGGCAGCCGTTGCGATGCTATTATCGTTGATTCCGGTGCTGCAACCGCAACGAAAACATTATTGGGAGCGGTTCCGGTATTCCTTCGCGAATTGGACCCTGCCGGCTTGCGTAGTGATTGAACTGGTGTTTTGGCTGATAACAGGCCGGTGGATTCTGGGACTTCCATGAACATCGCGTTGCCATTTGTCGGTCGTGCCAAGGAAATTGCGCTGCTCCAACGGCTGCACGCGCAGCGCAAACACGTCCTGATTCTTGGCGCGAAAGGCGTCGGCAAATCGGCGCTCGTCGCACACTTGCGCCAGTCGCTCCGTCTGCACGTCTGCCCGGCGTCGGAACGGTTGAGCGAAATTTGCGAAGCGTTGGAGCGCGAATTTCGTCTCGATGCTGGCGACTTTCATCTGATTCAGCGCAAAAATCGCCTCCTGCGGTTGCTCAAGGAATCACAGCGCGCTGTGGTCTTTGATGGCGCAAGCTGGACGACGCCCAAACTCGCCTCATTCATCGAAAGCGTCAGTGAGCGGGCGGCGGTGTGGTTGTGCGTCCGCTCTGAACATCCCTGGGACATTGGCCGCGTCTGGCCGTTGCTGGTGCGATTCGAGAAGGTCGAGATCAAACCCTTTCACCCGGCGGAGACACGCGGGTTGGTCGAGGCGGCCATCCGGCTTGGAATTGCGCCGCCCAGCGCGGCGGATGCAATTGAGCGGCTGCATCATCTTTGCGCCGGCAATCCAAAAATTCTTTGCGAATTGATCGAAGGCCTCGCCACCGGCCAATATGATCCACACAAGAAATTTGATTTACGATTGCTCGACCTCGACCGCCGCATCCAACACATGCCCGAGGCCGGCGGACTCCACCGCCTTCGAACTCCCGGCAACGAACTCCCGTTAAACAAAGCAAAGCCAAAACATGAACAAGACCGACAAGCTCGACGAATTATTCCGCCTGCAAAAGCAGTTGAACCAGCGCATCGGCGTGGACACCGACCGGATGACGGAAGCCGAGCGGCAGCAATGGCTGCTGAACTACTGCCGCGCAATGAACCAGGAGGTCGCCGAGTTGACCGACTGCGTTCCGTGGAAGTGGTGGGCAAAGTATCAGACATTCGACCGGCAGAATGCGCGGGTCGAAGTTGTTGACCTGTTCCATTTCCTGATTTCCGCCGCGCAAGTGCTGGGATTGAGCGCGGACGAGATTTTCGAAGCCTACTGCAAGAAGCACCAGGTCAACCTCGACCGCCAGGAATCGGGTTACACCGTGAAAGACGAAAGCGATAACAAGCACATTTGAGCATGGTCCAGACTGACATCATCCTTGACCGCATCGCCGCGCTGGCCGACGAATTAAAGCTGGTGAATCTCCAGCCGCAAATCGCCGCGTGCCGGAACCAGCTTCAAACGCGCAACGGCCTTGACGTGGCGGTGTTCGGACGGTTCAAGGCGGGCAAGAGTTCGTTCCTCAACCACCTGACCGGACGCGACGTGCTGCCCATCGGCGTGGTGCCGCTCACGGCGGTCATCACGCGATTGCGTTTCGGTCCGGTGGAACGGGCAACGGTGAAATATCTCAATGGCGCGGCGCGGGAAATTCCGATTGAAGAAATCCATTGTTTCGTGGGCGAAAACGAAAATCCCGACAATCAAAAGCAAGTCGCCTCGGTGGAAGTGGAATTGCCCGCGCTCCAGCCCTTCGCGCCGCTGCAATTCGTGGACACGCCGGGGCTGGGCAGCGCGTTCACGCACAACACGGAAGCCGCGCTCAACTGGCTGCCGAACGTCGGCGCGGCGCTGGTGGCCGTCAGTTCCGACGCGCCGTTGTCCGAGCGCGACCTGGCGCTGCTCAATGAATTGCGCCGGCACACGCCGAAGATTGTGGTGTTGCTGACGAAGGCGGATTTGCTGACGGAAGCCCAGCGAGCCGAAGTGCTGGCGTTCGTCCGCGAGCAGTGCCGCCGCAAGTGGAAGGCGGAGTTGCCGGTTTATTTCTATTCCATACAACCCGCGCTGGCAAAATTCAAAACGGAGTTGAACGAACAATTGCTGATGCCGTTGCTCCGCAATCGCGGCGAAGCCTCCGGTCAGATATTCCGGCACAAGCTGGCGTCGCTCACGACCCAAACACTTGACTACGCGCGCGTGGCGCTGGCCGCAGCGACCCAGGCGGAATCCTCGCGGGCGAACTTGCGCGAAAAACTGGCGGCGGAGGGCCGCCAGTTCGATTTGTTCCGCGAAGAACTCCAGTTGCTGTCGCGCCAATGGTCGGCGCAGGCGCTGAATCAGTCGCTGCTCAAATTGAAACCGCGACAGGAAGCCTTGCAGCAGCAGATCACGACCGAGTTGCAGACGCAGTTTTCACAATGGCCGTCGCGTCTGCCGCCGCTGTTGCGAACCTGGCGCGAATGGTTGCAAAATTGTCTGACGCGCGAACTCACTGAAATTTCGCACGCCGAGAAGGGAACGTTCCTTGAGCCGCTTCAACGCGTGGAGCAACACCTGATGCGGACGCTTCAAGCCCTCCAACACCGTCTCGCCGGACACGTCAAGACCGCGCTGGGCGTTACGCTCGCTCCGCATGACATTTTCCTTGAAGTGTCCGAACCTTCCGCACCGCCGATTGACATCGGTTATGTGGACGCGGCGTTCAGTCTCATCAGCCCAATCATTCCGATGAATTTGTTCCGTCCGGCGATTGAGCGTTCGCTGTTGCGGAAATCGCGCTGGGAAGTTGAGAAAAACCTTTCGCGCGTGGCCTCTGCCTGGCGCGACCGCGTGGCGAAAGGAATAAGTGAACTAACTCGACAAGCCGAGCAGCAGGCGCTGGATGAGCTGGCCGCCCTCGAACAAATGCTGGCGCAAACAGCGTCGAAAGCACCCGAACTAAAAAAAAGCATTGATGATTTGGAACAATTCCAGAACCGGCTGCGCACCGAATGAACGGCCAATTGATGCCGAAGGCGAGCCGTCGCCGGCAGTATGCACCGATCCGCGCGACGAGGAGCCAATCGTGCGCTTGCGGTGTGACAACATTGTCATGCGTCGTTCACGGCAGATTCATGTTCAACTGGTTCCATTGACATGGGCCGAACTTGATTCAGACCGGGCGCGGCGTTGACTATGTGTTAAGAAAACAATCATGACCATTCGCACACGACTCAGCCTGTGGTATGCCGCCGTCATGTTCATCGCGCTCATGGTGATGGGCGTGCTGCTGTATGACCAACTCGTCATTGAACCGCGCCACGCGGCACGGCGACATCACGAAAACCGCGACCAGAGGGAACTGGCCGGCTCGGACGACATTTTTGAAGACGTGACCGGCATTATGCTATGGTGCTTTGTGCCGGCGGCAGTGCTGGCGCTGGCAGGCGGTTGGTGGCTCATGCACAAATCCCTCGCGCCCGTCGCCGGCCTCGCGCAGGCCGCGACGAAAATCACCGCGCACAACTTGGGCGACCGGCTGCCGCGCACTCGCAACGGTGATGAGCTTGACCAACTTACAGAGATTTTCAATTCAATGCTCGGTCGGCTCGAAGATTCATTCACCCGAATCCGTGTATTCACGCTGAACGCCTCGCACGAACTCAAAACACCGTTGACCGTATTGTGTGGCGAAACGGAAACGAAAATGCGGGATGAATCGCTCACACCCGCTGACCGCGAATACCACGCCAGCCAGCTTGAAGAATTGCACCGCATTTCCCGAATCGTGGACGGCCTCACCTTGCTGGCCAAGGTGGATGCTGGCATGGTTGCGTTGTCACTGGCGCCTGTGCGGCTGGACGAACTGGTGCGCGACTGTTTCGCTGATGCTGAAATTCTCGCCGAGCCGCAATGCATCCGCGTGGAACTAGCGGCTTGCGTAGAAACGACGGTGCGGGGCGACGGGCACCGGCTCCGGCAACTGTTACTTAATCTCGTTGACAACGCCATCAAATATAATCAACCGCAAGGCTGGGTGATAATGGCCCTGCAACGCACCGGCGAAACCGCCGAGTTGGTCATCTGCAACAGCGGGCCGGGAATTTCACCGGAATCCCTGCCGCGCGTTTTCGACCGGTTCTTTCGCGGCGATCCGGCACACGGCAATGCCGTCGAAGGCTGCGGCCTTGGCTTGAGCATCGCTCAATGGATTGTTTCCGCACATCAAGGTTCGATTCAGGTCGCCTCTGAACCCTTGAAGCAGACGATTGTCACCGTGCGGCTGCCGTTGTGCGCTCCGATTGTCGAGACGACATGAACCTGCAAATTGGTTTTGTTTGTGACCTGACCGCCGCCTAAAACTATGGACAGGGGGGAGCAGGACAAGTAGGCTGCACTTTCAATATCGGTTTCCGATAACACTGGCTGCCATGATCGACCGTGACTTTATGCGGGGTTTTGTGAAGCTCTACACGCTCTGGCGGGCGTCCAAGGGCGAGGTTTATGGCATGGAAATCATGAAGGAGATGCGCAAGCTTGGGTTCAGTTTAAGTCCCGGCACGCTTTATCCCACGTTGCGCGCGTTGCTGGAGGAGAAAGACGTGAAGGTGACAAATCGTGTAGTGAACGGGAAAGTCCGCAAGTGCTACCGCGCCACGGCGAAGGGGCGGAAAGAAATCGAGGAAGTCATCGAACGGCTGTCGTTTTTGATGCGAAAGGTGTTTCGTTGAAAATCATAGATATAATCGCAAATCGAATTGGTGTCGCGGTGCTGGCGCTCCTGCTGGCGCTGGCGTCGGGCTGTGTTCATTACCAACCCCAACCGCTCGTGCCAGCGCGAACGGCAAGCAATCTCCAATCGCGCACATTGACCGATGCCGGCTTGAGAACATTCATCGAGACAAATGCGCCAGGACGGGTGAAGGATTGGCCGATGGAGGAATGGAATTTCGACACGCTTACGCTCGCAGCGTTTTATTACCATCCGAGCCTTGACGTCGCGCGCGCGCAATTGCACGTCGCGCAGGCGAACGTAAAAACTGCCGGTGGCCGTCCCAACCCCACGCTCACGGTGACGCCGGGCTACGATGTCAGCGCACTGTCCGGTGTGAATCCGTGGTTTCCTGCCGTCAACTTCGACATTCCCATCGAAACTGCCGGCAAGCGCGCCAAGCGCATCTCAGTTGCCGAACACCTCTCCGAATCCGCGCGGCTCAACATCGCTACCGCAGCCTGGCTGGTGCGGAGCGGCGTGCGTTCGAGCTTGCTCAATTATGTCGCCGTCCGCCGCCGCGCTGCCCTTTTGAAAGAGCAGGTTGCTGCCCAGGAACAAATCGTGAAATTGCTCGATCAAAAGGCGCAAGTCGGAGAAATCGCCGGTTCGGAACTCACCATATCACGCGTGGCACTGTCGAAAACCAGACTGGATTTGACTGAAGCCCAACGCCAGTCCGTCGAAGCTCGCGTGAATTTGGCGGAGGCAATCGGCGTTTCGGTCAAGGCACTGGATGAAGTGGAAGTATTATTTGATCTCAAAACCGAGCCGGAAGCCGCGAAACATCTGACTTCGGATGACATTCAACAGCAGGCGTTGTTGGGCCGCACGGACATTTTAGGCGCGCTGGCCGAATACGCCGCCGCCGAAGCCACGTTGCGACTTGAAATTGCCAAACAATATCCCGACGTGCATCTGAATCCCGGCTATCAATTCGATCAGGGCGAACACAAATGGTCTTTGGGAATCAGCGTTGACCTGCCGGTGTTCAATCGGAATCAAGGGCCAATCGCCGAGGCTGTAGCGCGGCGGGAGGAAGCCGCCGCCCGCTTCAATGAGCTTCAAGCCAAAGTGCTTGCGGAAATCGATCGCACCGTCGAAGTGTTCCGTGTGAGCGAAAGCAATTCTGCCACGCTGCAATCATTGTCCGGCGATCAAGAGAAGCAGCGCGCCTCGGTGGAAGCCCAATTCAAAGCCGGTGCGGTGGAACGGCTGGATTTCCTGAACGCGCAGCTTGAATCCGCCGTCTCGCAACTGGTGCTTCTCGACGGACAAGTGAAACTCCAGCAAGCCGTGGGCGCGCTCGAAGACGCGGTGCAGCGACCGCTGGACGCCGCCACCGTGCCGCCGCCCGCCACTTTCAATCCCCGCCAAAACTCATCATTGCCGGACGAACCGAAGGAGACAAAGCCGTGAAGAAAATACTTGTCACAATCATTGCCGTCGTTGCCGTAGCCGCGTTGATTTTCGCTTACCTCAAAATGAGCAAGGAACGCGCGCAGGAAGCCGAACGCGAGAAGCCGGTCGCTTCGGAATCCAAAATCAGCCGCAATGCCAGCGGCGAAACCGTCCTCACGATGGATGAGGAAACACAGAAACGCATCGCGCTGAAAATTGCACCGCTTGCGGCGATGCAACTCCAACCGGAAGTCAAGGGTTACGGTAGCGTGCTCGATCCCGCGCCACTGTCCTCACTCGTCGCGGAACTGGTTTCGGCGCGCGTGGCCGCTGAGGCATCGCAAAAGGAACTGGAACGGTCTAAGGTTTTGTCTGCGCAAGACAACGCCTCGCCGCGCACGCTGCAAGCTGACGAAGCTGCCGCGCAGCATGATCGGGCATTGGCGGATTCGACGCGGCAGCGGTTACTCGCGGCGTGGGGCGGGGCGATTACCGACCACGCGGATTTGGCGGGCTTGGTTCAATCGCTGGCGACGGGGGAAAACGCGCTCGTGCGAATTGATTTGCTGGCGGGCGAGTTGTTGAAAACGCCGCCGTTGGGCGCGCGACTGTTCGCCCTCTCGGACGAAAGCAACGCTGTTGAAGCCGAGTTCATCGGGACTGCTCCGGCGGTGGACGCACAGACGCAAGGGCAAGGATTCTTGTTCCTCGTCAAGTCGCGCCAACCGGGTTTCGTGGCGGGAGCGGCGTTGCTTGGTTACCTTAAAATTGCAGGTGAGGCGCAGGGCGGCGTGATGATTCCGCGCGCCGCAGTCACACGGTTCAACGGCAAACCGTGGATTTATCTTCAGACTGCTGAAGCCACGTTTGTTCGCCGGGAAATCTCCCTGGAAAATCCTTTGGCCGAAGGCTGGTTCGTGGCGCAAGGCATGAAACCCGGCGACAGTGTGGTGGTGGGCGGCGCGCAATTGCTGCTCTCGGAAGAGCAGAAATATCAAATCCACATGGGCGACTAGGGCCAGCCATGCTCAACCACATCGTTCAATTCTCGCTCAAGTTTCGCGGGGTGGTCATCGCGCTGGCGTGCGTGCTGATCGGCTACGGTTTGTTCGTCGCGGCGCACTCCAAGCTGGATGTCTTCCCGGAATTTGCGCCGCCGATGATTACGATTCAGACCGAAGCGCCCGGCTTGTCGCCCGAACAGGTCGAGCAACTGGTTACACGCCCGGTCGAGAATGGCATCAACGGCGTGCCCAATCTGGAATCCATCCGTTCGCAGTCCATTCAGGGACTTTCGGTTGTCACGGTAGTGTTCAGCGACGATGCGGACATTTATCGCGCGCGTCAGATGGTCAGCGAACGGCTCACGCAAATCGCCGGGGATCTGCCGCAAGGTGTGGCTGCGCCGAAGATGGGCGCGCTCACGTCTTCCACCAGTCTGATGTTGGCCATAGGTTTGACCTCGACGAACCGCACGCAGATGGAACTGCGCACCTTTGCCGACTGGACATTGCGCCCGCGCCTGCTGGGCGTGCCGGGCGTGGCCAAGGTGGATGTGTTCGGCGGCGATGTCCGGCAACTGCAAATTCAGGTCAAGCCCGACCGGCTCATTGCCTTTGGCGTGGACCTTGAAGACGTATTGGCGGCGGCGCGCAAATCCACGGGCGTGCGCGGCGCGGGCTTTGTCGAAGACGCCAATGCGCGCACGCTCATCCGCGCCGAGGGCCAGTCGCTCACGCCACAACAACTCGGCGAACTGGTGCTCTTCCAGCACGACGGTGCGAGCGTTCGCATAAAGGACGTGGCCGATGTGGTCGAAGCACCCGAACCGAAACTTGGTGACGCGCTTATCATGGGAGAACGCGGCGTAATCCTGCTACCCGCCAGCCAATACAGTGCCAATACAATGGACGTGACGCTGGCCGTCGAACACGCGCTGGACGAAATGAAGCCCCTTTTTGCTTCGGAAAAAATCACCGTTTACCCGCGCCTGTTCCGGCCCGCCAATTTTATTCAAACCTCTCTGCACAACATCAACTTCTCGCTGTTGATTGGCGGAGTGTTGGTCATGGCAGTGTTGTTTTTCTTTTTGCTCGATTTGCGGACGGCCTTCATTTCCTTCACGGCTATTCCACTGTCGTTGCTGGCGGCGGTGATTGTGCTCGACCGGTTCGGCGTCACGCTCAACACGCTCACGTTGGGAGGATTTGCCGTTGCCATCGGCGTGGTCGTGGACGACGCCATCATTGGCGTGGAAAACATTTTGCGCCGGTTGCGTGAGAACCAATCAAAATCAAATCCCCGGTCGCTGTTCGATGTCATCCTGAACGCATCGCTCGAAGTCCGCACCCCGGTTGTTTACGCCACTTTCATTGTCGCGCTGGTGTTCATGCCGGTGCTTCTGATGACGGGCGTGCAAGGACGGCTGTTTGCGCCGCTGGCCACTTCGTTCATTCTGGCCATCATGGCGTCACTGGCCGTGGCGCTGACGGTCACGCCCGCCCTGTGTTATCTCATGCTGTCGCGCGTCGAGCCGCACAAAGAACCGGGCTATGTGCGCTGGTTGAAGGCGCAACATCACGCGTGGCTGGAAGCCGTGAGCCGCCGCCCACGCACGGTAATTGCGCTGGCGTTGGCCTTGTGCTTGGGCGCGGTGGCCACGCTGCCGTTTTTTGGCGGCGAATTTCTGCCGGAATTTCGCGAAGGCCATTTCATCATCCACATGGCGGCGATTCCGGGAACGTCCCTCGAAGAATCCTTGCGCATTGGCCGCGAAGTCTCGCTTGAGTTGCTGAAGAATCCGCACATCCGTTCAGTCTCGCAACAGGCAGGGCGGGCCGAGCAAGGCGAGGACACTTGGGGACCACACTACAGTGAACTGCATGTGGACTTGCAGCCATTAAGCGGGGAGGAAGCAGAAACTACCGAGAGTGAGATTCGGCAGACCTTGGGGAAATTTCCCGGCCTCACTTTCCAAGTTATGCCGTTTCTAGCCGAGCGCATCGAAGAAACTATTTCAGGCGTAACCGCCCAATTTGTCATCAACATTTTCGGCGACGATCTGGATGTGCTCGACGAGAAAGCCGTGGAAATCCGGCAAGTCCTTTCCCAAGTGGACGGCGCGGTGGACGTGGAAATGGAATCGCAACCCGGCTTGCAGGAAACCGTCGCGCGTCTGCGGCCCGAACGGCTGCTGCAACTTGGCTTTCAGCCGGTGGACGTGATGGACGCGATTCAGACGGCGTATCAAGGCACGGTCGTCGCGCAGACTTATGAGGGAAATCGGGTCTTTGACGTAGCCGTGATTTTGCATCCGGCCAGCCGCAAAAATGCCGAGACGCTGGGTGCGCTCATTGTGCGCAACGCGCAAGGTCTGCGTGTTCCGCTGCGGGAATTGGCGGAGGTATATTCCGGCAACAGCCGCTACGTCGTGACGCACGATGGCGCGCGCCGCCGCCAGCAGGTGACTTGCAACATTGCCGGTGGCGACGCGGCGGCATTTTCCAAAGAAGTAAAAAAACAAATAGAGAGCAAAGTATCCCTGCCAACCGGCGTCTATCTGGTTTACAGCGGGTCAGTCGAAACGCAGGGCAAGGCGCGGCGCGACCTGCTCATCCATTCGTCAATTGCGGCGGTGGCCATTGTGCTGTTGCTGGCAATCCTGTTTGGAACGACGCGAAATGTTATGCTCATTCTCGCCAATATGCCGTTCGCGCTGGTCGGCGGCGTGCTGGCGGTGTTTGCGACGGGTGGATTGCTCTCCATCGGCTCGCTCGTCGGCTTCGTCACGCTGTTCGGCATCACGATGCGCAATTCGATCATGATGATTTCGCACTTCGAGCATCTTGTGCAGGAGGAAGGATTGACTTGGGGACTCGACGCGGCCATTCGCGGCGCGTCAGAACGGTTGCTGCCGATTTTGATGACGGCGTTGGTAACGGCGCTTGGTTTGTTGCCGCTGGCGATTGGCAGCGGGGAAGCGGGTCGTGAAATCGAAGGGCCAATGGCGATTGTGATTCTCGGCGGGCTGGCAACTTCGACCGTGCTGAATCTGCTTGTGTTGCCAACGCTGGCTTTGCGGCATGGGCGGTTTGAAAAGACGGAAACTGAAAAGGATAAGAACCAATGAAAGACGCGCCCGCTGCTGGCAATAGCTGGTTCTTTTGGGCCTTGTTGTCGGCTTTCTTTGCCGGCGTCACGGCCATTCTGGCAAAGGTGGGCGTGGCTGGCGTTAATTCCAATCTCGCCACGGCCATCCGCACGACGGTGGTGCTGGTGTTCACCTGGGGCTTTGCGCTCGCCACGAGCAAGCCGGCCACCATGATGGAACTTTCGCGCCGGACCTGGCTGTTTCTCGCGCTCTCCGGTCTGGCCACCGGGCTTTCATGGCTGTGCTATTTCCGCGCCCTGCAAGTAGGCGAGGCCTCCCGCGTGGCGCCGGTGGATAAACTGAGCGTGGTATTCGTCATCGTGTTTGCGGGCTTGTTTCTGCACGAGACGCTGACCTGGCAACAATGGGCGGGCGGCGCGCTCATCGTCACCGGGGCCATCATTCTGGCCTGGCATTAACTATTAAATTTAACTGAAATTTAACATTCAGGGACGTGGCGGCGGCTATTTTACAAACATGAATAAAAGAAACTGGATACATCTTGGCACGGCAACTCAATCTTCAAGCTGGCGAATCGCGGTCGCCGTCATTGCGGGAACATTGATGCTGCCGGTCATTGGACTGGCGGCGGAAAAGGGCGAGGCCGAGCATGTGGTGGTGGTGGTTTGGGACGGGATGCGCCCGGATTTCATCAGCCGGGAACACACGCCGACGCTGTATCAACTGGCGCAGGACGGGACGTTTTTTCAGAACCATCATCCGGTCTATATCAGCACGACGGAAGTGAACGGCACGGCGATCAACACGGGCGAGCATCCTGAACATTCGGGCATCATCGCCAACAAGGAATATCGTCCGCAGATTGATAAAACGAAGTCCATCGCGATGGAAGACGAAGACGCCGTGCGGCAGGGCGATTTGATTTCCGGCGGCCATTATATCGCGGTGCCAACACTGGCGGAAATTATCCAAGGGGCGGGTTTCCCCACGGCCATCACCGGCACCAAATCCGTGACGCTCTTGCTCGACCGCGCAGAAAAACGCTCGACGGACAGCGCCAAGGCATCGGCGGATTTCTTCAAAGGCGACATTTTGCCAGCTTCGGCCATGAAAATGATGGTGGACGCCAACGACGGCCAGCCGTTTCCAGACAAAATCACCTTCCCGAATGTCGCCCAAGATGCGTGGACAACCAAAGGATTGACGGGCGGGCTGTGGAAAAACGGCGTGCCTAAATTTTCCGTCCTATGGATGAGCGACCCGGATTATACGCAGCATGACACCAGCCCCGGATCGCCGGAATCGCTGGGCGCGCTGGAAAGCATAGACCGGAATCTGGCGGTGGTTTTGCAAACCTTGGAAGAAAAAAAACTCCGTGAGAAGACCGACGTTTTTGTTGTCTCGGATCACGGCTTCTCGACAGTCGAGCGGTCGGTGGATGTAGCCGACTTGCTCAAGCAGGCGGGTTTTCATGCGGCAAAGAAGTTAACCAATCCGCAGCCCGGCGACATCATGGTGATTGGCTTGGGCGGCAGTGTTTCCCTGTATGTCATCGGGCATGATGAAACCATCATCCGCAAGCTGGTGGAATTTTTTCAAGCGTCGGATTTTGCGGGCGTGATTTTTTCGCACCTCGCCATCGAGGGGACTTTTCCATTGGAGCAAGTCCGCGTGGCCTCGGCCAACGCGCCGGATGTGCTGGTGTCCCTGCGTTGGAATGCGAAGACAAACGCCTTCGGTGCGCCGGGAATGTTCGCGGGAGACACGAACAAGAAAGGCGCGCACGGCTCGCTGAGTCCGTTTGACATGCACAACACGCTCGCGGCGGCAGGACCGGATTTCCGACGCGGGTTCAAAGACACGCTGCCCACCGGCAACATTGACCTGGCCCCGACGATTTTGTGGATTCTCGGCCTCCAGCCGCCGCAAAAAATGGACGGACGTATCTTGAGTGAGGCGGTGAATGGATTGGAAGCACCCAAGAGCAAGCCGGAGCAAAAGACGCTGGAAGCGGCCAATGACAGTGGAAACTTGCACTGGCGGCAGTATTTGAAAACCTCCAGCGTCGGCGACACGATTTATTTTGACGAAGGCAACGCGGTGAAATGAATCCGAACCCCGCCACGAGACCGAAACTCAAAAGACTAGCCAAGCAGAGCGGCTTGGTGCTGCTGACCGTGGCGCTGGCAGTGGGCGGTTATGTGCTGTATCTGCTGGCGACGGACAATTTTCATGTCGTCGTTGCGGGACAGGTTTACCGTTCGGGCCAGATGGACGGCACGGCGCTGGCGCGGGTCATCCACGAGCGCGGCATTAAGAGCGTGGTCAATCTGCGGGGTGCCAGCGGTGCGGATGACTGGTATCGCGAGGAAACCAACACCACGCACCAGCTTGGCGTGGGGCATTACGATTTTGCCCTGTCCGCCGGGCGTGAAGTCAGCGATACGGAAATTGAAGCCATCTTGGCTGCTGTCCGGCAAGCGCCGAAACCAATCTTAATCCACTGTAACGGCGGAGCTGACCGCACCGCTTTGATTTCGGCCATTTACCTTTACGAGATTGAGGGACGGACTGCTGCTGAATCCAGCCGCGCACTAAATCCGTTTTACGGCCATATCCCGTATCTGCATTGGCGTTACTCCATCGCGATGGATCGCTCCTACTGGCGTTATGTGAGCAACCACACGGCCCAAGTGGAACTGAAGCTCTCAGCCCAGCAAGTTTCCCCATGAATAGCGCTCCTGCAAAATCTCGTTTTAGCTGGCTCAACCGCACAGTGCTCGGGATCGGCTTGGCTTCGCTGTTCAGCGATTGGTCGCATGAAATGGCGACGGCGGTCATGCCGGCGTTTCTCGCGACGATGGGTGTCGCCGCATTTTGGGTGGGGCTAATCGAGGGAGTTTCCGACGGGTTGTCCAGCTTTGCCAAGATGGCGTCGGGCTATTACACGGACAAACTGCAACGGCGCAAACCCGTCGCAGTCATTGGCTATCTCGTCACGGCGGTGGGCACGGCATCCTTTGGGTTGGCAACGGCGGCGTGGCATGTGTTATTGGCGCGGGCGTTTGCGTGGCTGGGGCGCGGCGTGAGGACGCCGGTGCGGAAAGCTCTGCTGGCAGGTTCGGTGACGAAGGAAACTTACGGCCGCGCGTTCGGCTTCGAGCGAATGATGGACACGTTGGGGGCGATTGTCGGCCCGGCCACGGCGTTCTTCCTGCTCGGGGTGTTTCATCATCACTATCCATCACTGTTTGCGGTAACGTTGATTCCGAGCCTCATCGCGGTGGGGCTGATTGCGTTTGTTGTTCGCGAGAAGGAACGCAAGCCGGTGGCACACGTTTCGTTTGGCGAACAGTTGCGGATGTTGCCGCCGTCCTTCCGCAAATTTCTCGTGGCCGTCGGATTGTTCGGCGCGGGTGACTTTGCGCACACGCTGCTGATTTTGCTGGCGACGCAGAAACTTGCGCCGGAATTGGGCGTAACCAAAGCGGCAAGCATCGCGGTGGGACTTTATGTGCTGCACAATGTTTTTTACGCGGGCTTTGCGTTCGTCGCTGGCTGGCTGGCGGATCGTTTCCCCAAGAATCTGGTGCTGGCGAGCGGCTACGGGCTGGCGGCGGTGATGGCACTGGCGATCATTTTTCTCCCGTTGACGGTCTGGACGCTGGCCGCAATTTTCATTCTGGGCGGCGTGTATGTGGCGATTGAGGAAACACTGGAGGATTCGTTCTGCGCGGAACTGGTGGGCGAAGAACACCACGGCATAGCGTTCGGCACGCTGGCGACGGTGAACGGGGTGGGAGATTTTCTGTCGAGCATCATCGTCGGGGCACTGTGGACGGCGTTTGGAACTAGCGTGGCATTTAGTTACAGCGCGGGGCTGTTTGCGACGGGCGCGGTGCTGGTGTTGCGGAGGAGAGCGTCCAAAACAGTTCAGAAATGAATGGTCGGCGACGTCATTTGCAGGCAGGTTTGCCCACTCTGTTGCCGCAGTTGAATTCCAGCATGATTAACGGCAGTCAAATAATAATGAACTACAATTCACGAAAAGTGCGCCCACCACAGCCAACAACTTGTTTTTCTGGGCTCTGCTGTCGGCCCTTTTCGCTGGCATAACGGCGATTCTGGGGAAAGCCGGTCCTTTCTTAAGTCCCAGACTAACACATCATCCGGCCCGAAAAAGTGAAGTCACGTCACAAAAATCTTTTGTGTATTTGACTGCCAGCAAAACTGCCAGCAGCGGAGTTTCAACCGAGTAGTGCCGGAGTAATACCGGAGTTTCAGATGGTTAATTCCAAGTCTTGACTGAAGCGAGAAAATCTGCGAAACTCTCAATGTTAGCAGCGTATTTTCTGTAATTTGCGTTCTAGCTGGGGTTTGGGATACGAAGGTTCAGCAAGCCAAAGTTCGCTGTGCCTGCCCGATTCCGACCCTCGCCTCCAATTCCAACTGCGTGTGCAGTAGCGGTTTAGGAGGTTCGGGAGTCCAAACGGACACCAAAACGGACACCAATTTTCCAATCCGTAG
>Ga0182017_10000883_pt1 | contig 23518 bp, 19 predicted proteins | sample 712E3DmetaG_FD_120492 | JGI IMG/M metagenome (GOLD analysis project Ga0182017, IMG submission 120492) | Permafrost microbial communities from Stordalen Mire, Sweden - 712E3D metaG | ecosystem: Environmental > Terrestrial > Soil > Wetlands > Permafrost | place: Sweden: Stordalen | collected... | reverse complement strand
CGCGTCAGCTTTGAGTTCTTGGCGTTCTTTTGCGGCCCATCAACCCTTCGCCTGCGCGTCTATTCGCGTAATTTCTGCTCCCGACTTTCGGCCTTCGACTGATTCGTCCCATGCCTGCCAATCACCTCTATTATAATCTCAAGCCCTATCTGCCCTGGCGTATCCGGATGACGTTGCGCCGGATTATGGCGCGCCGGAAGCGCAAGGCATACCAGGATGTCTGGCCCATCAACGAAGCTGCGGGACGTCCGCCCGATGGCTGGCCCGGCTGGCCGGAGGGCAAAAAATTTGCTTTCGTGCTCACCCACGACGTCGAAGGGCCGGCCGGCTTGGCGAAATGCCAGCGGTTGATGCAACTGGAAAAGGAACTCGGCTTCCGTTCCTCATTCAACTTCATCCCCGAAGGCGACTACGCAGTTTCCCGTGAGTTACGTGAGGAATTGGCGCAAAACGGTTTCGAAGTGGGTGTGCATGATCTCCACCATGACGGCAAGCTCTATCGGTCGCGTCAGGATTTTTCCGAAAAGGCAAAATGGATCAACCACTATTTAAAAGAGTGGGGGGCGGCCGGATTTCGCTCCGGTTTCATGCTTCGTCAAATGGACTGGATTCACGACCTGAACATACAATACGACGCCTCCACGTTCGACACCGATCCGTTTGAACCCCAACCCGACGGCACCGGCACCATCTTCCCCTTCTGGGTTCCGCGCCCACTGCCCCTCGCCCATCCGATGGGAGAAGGTGCCCGCAGGACGGGTGAGGGCATTGCCCTCAACTCTCAACCCTCAACCAGCAACGCTGACGGCGCGGATCACGCCTCATGCCTTGCGCCTCGCAGTTCGCGGCCCGGGTACGTCGAGTTGCCCTATACGCTGGTGCAAGACTCCACCCTTTTCCTGGTGTTGCGCGAGCCAACGCCGGAAATCTGGTTTCGGAAACTGGATTGGATCGTCCAGCACGGCGGTATGGCGCTGGTCAACGTGCATCCAGATTACCTCCGTTTCCCCGGTGAGCCGGCCTCGCCCCGCACATTTCCGGTGGCGCTCTACGTTGAACTGCTCGAATACGTCGGGAAGCGTCATGCCGGCGTTTATTGGCAGCCGCTGTCCAAAGAAATAGCCCGCCATGTCTCTTCCATCAAACCGGTTTCGTCCGCCCGAAAACGCCGCCGCGCCTGCATTGTCAGTTACTCGATCTACGAAACGGACACGCGTGTCTTTCGTTACGGCAAAGCCCTGGCGGAACGCGGGGACGAAGTGGATGCCATTGTGTTGAGCGGCAGCCGCCTGTCGCCGGTGGAGGAAACGATTGACGGAGTTCGCGTTCATCGCATCCAGACGCGCGAAGGAAACAAAGAACGGTCAAAGCTTTCCTATTTGCTGCCGCTTTTGCGCTTTCTGGTCGTTGCCGGCTGGCGAATCGCGCGGATGCACGCGCAACGGCCCTACGATTTGATCCATGTTCACAATGTGCCGGACTTTCTCGTCTTTGCCGCCTTGCGGCCAAAATTGGGCGGAGCAAAGGTGATTCTTGACATCCATGACCTGGTGCCGGAATTCTTCGGCAGCAAGTTCGGCGCGGCTAAAGCTTCAAACAGCCTCCGCCTTTTGAAGTGGATGGAACGAGCCTCTGCTTCGTTCGCGGATCACGTCATAGTGGCCAATGACTTGTGGTTGGGCAAATATGCTTCTCGATCCGCGACGCCGGGAAAATGTTCGGTCCTGATCAATTATGTTGACCGGCAGGTCTTTTTTTCTCGTCCCCGCCTTCGGAAAGACAAAAAACTGATCGTCCTTTTCCCGGGCGGATTGCAATGGCATCAGGGACTGGACATTGCCATCCGCGCGTTCAACCAATTGAAGGATCGCCTGCCCCAGGTCGAGTTTCACATTTACGGAGAGGGCAATGCCAAACCCGGTCTCGTCCAACTCGTCCATGAACTGGGATTGGAGGAGAAAGTGCGCTTTTTCGGCCTGTTGAGCACGACGGAAATCGCGGAAGTGATGGCCAATGCCGATGTGGGCGTGGTGCCCAAACGCGCCGACTCCTTTGGCAATGAAGCCTACAGCACTAAAATCATGGAATTTATGTCGCTGGGCGTGCCGGTGGTTGTGTCCAGCACGAAGATTGACCGCTTTTATTTCAATGACTCCGTCGTCCGCTTTTTCGAATCAGGCAATCCGGACGCGCTCGCCGAAGCCGTCGTCGAAGTCCTTCAGAACAACGAACTGCGCCGGCGCATGATTGCCAACGCTCTGGAATACGCCGATCAAAACAGTTGGCAGCGTCGCCAAGGTGATTACCTGGAACTCGTGGATTCCTTGATTGAAAACCGGCCCGTCACTTTGGACGGAAGCAAATCAAACGCCCCGTCTGACAATAAAAGCGGCCGGGAAAGCCGGGCTGCTGACGTGGCCGGCGAAACTGAACGGCTGGCCGTCAAATAACGATCCGTGCTCTTTGAGCAGGCCGGAAAATTCCCCAGATCCGCAGCCGCCGGGTTTCTTGGCGCCGTGCTATTTTTGCACTCCGACCGCTGACTGTTGAACCACGGGCCGCGGACCACGGACTCTTTTAGGCAGAATGAACGCTCTAATCGCCTGGACAAAAACTGCCGGTGATCCCACGCTGCTTGGCTGGGCTACCACAGTCGGTTATGCTTTGGCCGTAGTGCTTTGCCTCCGGGCCGCACGGGTTCGCAAATACGCTGGTGCCGGCGAATCCGCTGCTTGGCGCGCGTCGGCAGGAGTGCTCGTCTTCCTGGGTGTCAACAAGCAACTCGATTTCCAGACCCTTCTGATCGCCATTGGACGCACCGCCGCCCGAACGGAAGGCTGGTATGATGATCGCCGGGTCGTCCAAAAATTGTTCGTGGGCGCCCTGGCTTTGGCCTTGCTGGGCTTGGTCTCGTGGGCGGTGACCCGGCATGGTTTTTTTCTCCGCAACCATCGGCTGGCGGCAGTTGGCTTGGGGTTCGTGCTGATCTATGGTCTCCTGCGCGCCGCGGAAATTGACCATCTGGAACTCGGTGTTTCATCCAGACCAGCCGACCAGCCCTGGCTCTGGGTCATCGAAGTAACGGGAGTAATGCTCTGCATCTTGGGAGCCGCGCGCGGGTGTCGGGCTTTCGTCCCAGCCCACCCGGGTATTCCAACTGATGCCAACGGCTGACCTCTGACGACTAACTGCGGGGTACGGATTAGTCACTGCTGTCGTCAATCAACTCTCAACTTTCAACCATCAGTTTAGCCAAAATGCGCCTTGACCGTTTCATCACGCTGAGCATGGTCCAGCCCTTGCGACGGGCCTTTACCGCGCCAAAGCGAAGCGACGGCGGGTCGCCCCTCGACCGATTTTTGCCCATCCTGATGTATCACAGTATTTCCGACGACCCGGAATCCGGCGTGCGCCCCTATTATCGCGTTTGCACCAGTCCCCGACGATTCCGCGAACAGATGCAATGGCTGAACGACAATGGTTACCGCGGCGTCACCTTGAGCGCTGGCTTGGCGTGGTTAAATTCCCCTCACGCCTCACGCCTCACGCCTCACGTTGCAATTACCTTTGACGACGGCTTTCGCGATTTTTACACGCATGCCTTCCCGATCCTGCAACAGCACGGGTTTTCGGCCACGATGTATTTGCCAACCGCATTCATCGGGCAGTCGCGCCGCCTGTTCCGTCCCTCAACTCTCAACTCTCAATCCGCAACTGATCACGAATGCCTGACTTGGGATGAGGTGCGCGAGTTGCGCGGGAAAGGAATGTGCTTTGGCTCCCACACCGTCAACCACCCTCAACTCGCAGATCTTTCCCGAAAGGAAATCGAGCATGAACTGCGCGCTTCGAAAAGCGAATTGGAACAGCAACTCGGAGGGGCAATCACCAGCTTCGCCTATCCGTTTGCATTTCCCCAAAACAACCGGCGGTTCAAGGAATCATTTCGGAGTCTTTTGAGCGAAGCCGGTTACACCTGCTGCGCCACCACTGCGATCGGGCGGGTAAAGCTCGGAGATGATCCCTATGCCCTGAAGCGTCTGCCGGTGAATTCCTTGGATGATCCCGCATTTTTTCAAGCCAAGCTGGAAGGTGGCTACGATTGGCTGGCATTGCCGCAGAGAATGGTCAAGAAATTCAAACGGCGCATTCCTAGTCCTGGGAAAAGAAATGATGGCTCCTCACAACCCGCGCGTTCCTATGAACCGGCTCTCGACTCCCGGACTTCGGATTTCTGACTTCGGATCCAGACCCCCAATTTGCTCTCAACTATTAACTCTCAACCATCAACTGGCAGTTACGTCATCATCACTCCTGTGCGTAACGAGGGGCAATATCTCCAGAAAACCATTGACTCGGTCGTCTCACAGACGCTGAAGCCGCGAAAATGGGTCATTGTCAATGATGGCTCCACGGACAACACGGGACAGATCATTGATGCGGCATCCAGGCAGCATTCCTGGATGCAGGCGGTGCATCGTCCTGACCGGGGTTTTCGCAAACAAGGCGGTGGCGTGATCGAAGCTTTCTATGATGGCCACCACTTGGTCGTTCATGAGCCGTGGGATTTTGTAGTCAAGCTGGACGGCGACCTGTCCTTCGAAAGGACCTATTTTGAATCTTGTCTTGAACGGTTCACACTCAATTCCAGGCTGGGTATTGGTGGTGGAACCGTGTGCCGCTTGGAAGGTGGTGCGCTGGTTGCCGAAACTAGCGGTGACCCGCGGTTCCATGTCCGGGGCGCCACAAAAATCTATCGCCGCGCCTGCTGGGAGCAAATTAATGGTCTCCTGAAAGCGCCTGGCTGGGATACGGTGGATGAGTTGAAGGCCAACATGCTCGGTTGGGAAACTCTGACGTTTGAAGATTTGAAGCTGCTTCAGCACAAAGATACCGGCTCTGTTGATGGCGCTTGGCGCAATTGGGTTAAGAACGGCCTGGCAAACTACGTCAGTGCCTATCACCCGCTTTTCATGATGGCCAAGTGTTTGAAGCGGGTCTTTGACCGCCCATACCTTTTGGGCGCTGCGGGTCTGGCCTTTGGTTTTATTGGCGGTTATGTCCGCCGAGTTCCAAGAATCGAGGATTCAGCCCTGATGCACTACATTCGCGCCCAACAAATCCGGAAGCTGACGCTACGCCACAGCATCTGGGATTAACATGATTACCTCTCCGAAACAGGAGTCGGCCCAGATGCCGAAAATGAGCGGGCAACCATCACCGGTGGTAGAACTGTCCATTGTCATTGTCAATTGGAACTCCGCCGATTATGTGCATCGCTGTCTCCAGTCTATCCGCCACAATTCCCCTGCTTTTTCATATGAAATTGTTGTGGTGGACTCTGGTTCATTTGACCGGTGCGGTGAGATGTTAAACCGGGAATTCCCCGAGGTCCGCTTTGTTCAGAGCCAGAGTAATGTGGGTTTTGCGAGTGCCAATAATCTGGGAGCTGGACTGGCGCGGGGGCGGTTCCTGTTGTTTCTAAACCCGGATACCGAGGTTGTTGGCGATGCGCTGGACAAGCTCGTCAAAGCGCTGGAACAACGGGCGGATGCCGGCTTGGCCGGAGCGCGATTGCTGAATTCCGATGGTTCGCTTCAGACCAGTTGTATCCAGTCGTTCCCGACCATCCTCAATCAGGTTTTGGATTCCGAATGGCTTCACCGGATTTTTCCCCACTCCGGGCTTTGGGGAATGGCGCCGCTCCGCGGAAAGACCTTGTCTCCCTCTCCCGTGGAAGTGGTGTCCGGTGCCTGCCTCATGGTCAAGTGTTCCTTGTTCGAAAAACTCTTGGGTTTCGACCAGCGTTTTTTCATGTATTCTGAAGATTTGGATCTCTGTTATCGTGCAAGACAGGCTGGCCGCGCTTGTCTGTACGTGCCGGACGCGATAGTCGTGCATCATGGTGGCGGATCTTCAGGCTCGGCCCGAAGCATGTTTTCCGTGGTCATGATGCGCGAATCTGTATGTCGCCTTCTCAAATTCCACCGCGGCTCGTTTGTGGCATTCGGCTATCGGGCAGCTTTGGGATGTTCAGCCATGGTTCGCCTGCTTCTCATTCTCGGCGGGATGGCGGTTCGAAGCATTGCCGGCGGCTCCGTTGATCCAACTTCGTTTCGGAAATGGGTTGCCATCTTGCGCTGGAGCCTTGGCCTCGAACTGTGGGCCAGGCGACAATCCGGCAACGGAGACATCAAACCAACGCCCCTCCACGACCCGGAAAATCGCCGTGCGGCGCCGGCTGGAACCAGAGGCTAAAAATCATGTGCGGCATAGCGGGAAAACTCGTCTTTGATCCGGCGGCGCGCGTTTGCGAGGGTGACGTCTTGCGAATGATTGCTCCGCTGGCTCATCGTGGTCCGGACGGCCGGGGCGTGTATCTGGATCGCAATGTCGGTCTGGGCCATTGCCGGTTGTCCATCATTGATCTCAGCGCCGGCGCGCAACCCATGGCGAACGAAGATGAAACGATTTGGATTGTGTTCAACGGCGAAATCTACAATTTTCCTGAACTCCGTGACCGCCTTTTGTCCAAAGGACACGTCTTCCGCTCCCGTTCCGACACGGAGGTCATCATTCACCTGTATGAAGACCTCGGCTTGGATTGCGTGAATGAATTACGCGGCATGTTTGCGTTTGCCCTGTGGGACTCAAAGCGCCGGCGCCTGTTTTTGGCCAGAGACCGAGTTGGTATAAAACCGCTCTACTACTGCCAGACCGGCAAAGCGCTTTACTTCGCGTCCGAATTGAAAGGCATCGTGGCTGACCCGGAAGTCAGTCGCGATCTCAGTTATAACGCGCTGCGGACCTTTCTCGATTTCAACTACGTGCCCGGCGAAGACACGCTGTTCAAATCCGTGCGGAAACTGCTGCCGGGACACTACCTCGTGGCCGAGCGCGGCCAGGTTGCAATCAGACAATACTGGGACCTTCGATTCACGAAAGAGCGATGGTCAAAGCCATTTGAAGAAGTCGTCGAGGAACTTCACGGACTGCTTGGCTCCACCGTGCGCGACCACATGATCGCCGACGTGCCGGTGGGTGTCTTGCTCAGCGGTGGTGTGGACTCTTCGGCGGTATTGAGCTTTGCGGTTCAAGGGACTGATAAGAAGGTCAGCACCTTCACAGTGGGTTTCGACGGCGATCAGGTCGTGGATGAACGCCCTTATGCCCGTATGGCGGCGCAACGATTCGGCACCAAACACCATGAAATCAGCATTTCGGCTGAAGATTTCTGGAATTTCCTGCCCGCCTATGTCTGGCATATGGAGGAACCAGTGTGCGAACCGCCCGCCGTCGCGCTGTATTACGTTTCCAAACTTGCCCGGAATCATGTGAAGGTGCTGCTGTCTGGCGAGGGTGGCGACGAAGCCTTTGCCGGCTATCCCAATTATCCGAATATGATGCGGCTGGAGCGGTTTCGCAGTGCCTTGGGTCCGTTTGCCAGGCCGGTCGGGGCTGTAGCCGCGTTTGCGGGCAAATTGTCTGGCGATGATCGGGTGGAACGCTATGGAGCAGCTTTAGGCCGGTCATTGTCATCGCATTATTTCAGTCGAACGTCAGGCCCGACCGCTTTTTTCAATCAGAATGCAGAGAAGTTTTTGACCCGAGAATTTCAGGAGAGCACGGCATCTGTATCGCCCGCTGAATATATTGGAGGCTTGTTGAACGCGATTAATGGAGAGTCGCTTCTCAATCAGATGCTTTACGTGGACAGCAAAACGTGGCTGCCGGATGACTTGCTTGTTAAGGCGGACAAAATCACGATGGCAAACTCGCTTGAACTCCGCGTGCCGCTGCTGGATCACAAGGTTCTGGAATTTGCCGCCTCGCTGCCAACGGAATTCAAGGTCAAAGGCAGGGAAACCAAACGCATCTTGAAGGCCGCCTTTGCCAGAGTGCTGCCCCCGGAAGTTCTCAATCGAAAAAAGGCCGGATTCCCGGTGCCCTACGAGACCTGGCTGCGAAATGGACTGAAAAATAAAATTGCGGACGTGTTGCTTTCAGAACGCGCCCTGTCGCGCGGCTATTTTCAAAAGGCGGCAGTCAACCGCCTGTTACAGGCCGACGCCCGCAACGGCGGTTATGCAAAGGAAGTCTTCTCACTGCTCGCCGCGGAGCTGTGGCATCAGCAGTTTGTGGACGCCGCTCCCGCGGCCGGGCGCAACGCTGCCGAAGCCGGAACAACAGCGTCATTTGTTTCCGCCGGAATGAAAGCCGGGGCAGGCCGCCTTTGACCGGCAATGACTCAATGAAAAATGGAATGAATTTGGTCGCCGGGAACAAGCCCTTGCGGGTCTTGCATAGCTTTCCGCATCGTCTGGGAATGAGCCGCATCTGCACGACGGCGTGGTATGAAATAGACAGCGTGGCAGAGGCCGGTGCGGAAATGCTGGTGATGGCCGGAGATTCCGTGCGTCCATTCCCCCGTCCGGTGCGGGTGGAGACGACGCTGTCGCGCGGACGGTTGCGCATTCCCTATCGTCTCCTCGGCACTTACCGCGCCTGTGCCCTGCACGATTGGCTGGTCGCGCGCCGCCTTCCTTCGCTGGCCGGAAAGATTGACATCATACACGCCTGGCCTTTGGGCGCTTTGCGAACCATTCGTGCGGCAAAAAAACTGGGAATCCCAGTCGCTTTGGAACGTTGCAATGCCCACACGCGGTTCGCCTATGAGGTGGTGCGGCAGGAATGCGAACGCATCGGTGTGCCGCTGCCGCCCGGACATGAACACGCCTTTAATGCGGCCATCCTGGAACACGAGGAAAAGGAATATGCGCTGGCCGATGCGCTCCTGTGCCCGTCCGATTTCACGGTGAAAACATTCGTGGATCAAGGCTTCCCGCGTGAGCGCCTGGTACGGTTCATTTATGGTGTGGACGAAAAAAAGTTCCACCGCTCGGACAAACCGCGCGACCCAAAGGCCGGCTTGAAGATGATTTTCGTGGGCGTATGCGCCGTTCGCAAGGGGCTGCATTACGCTCTCGAAGCGTGGTTGAAATCGGAAGCCTCAAAGAATGGCCGCTTTTTGATTGCCGGGGATTTTATTCCAGCTTATCGGGAAAAACTGGCGCCCATGCTCGCGCACCCCAGTGTTGAGGTTCTCGGCCATCGCAATGACGTTCCTGAATTGATGCGCGAATGCGATCTGTTTGTGTTGCCCAGCATCGAAGAAGGGTTCGGGCTGGTTTGCACGGAAGCCATGGCTAGTGGGTGCGTGCCGCTGGTGTCGGATGCCTGCACCGATCTCTGTCGTCACCACATCAACAGCATGGTGCATTCGGTTGGCGACGTGGCCGAACTCAGCCGGCAGATGACTCAACTGCACGAAAATCGTCAGCTTCTCCAAGCCATGCGCGAGGCGTGCATCGCGGAAATACCCAACATCACATGGCGCGCTGCGGGAGAATATTTGCTGAACGCCTACTCTCTGGTTCTAAACCGCGATACTCGGCCGGTTGCTAGCGCGAAGAACCGTGTGCCAGTCGCAACCTGAGCCATGAAAACTTTTGCGGATCATTCCAGTTCGAGGAACAACAACTTCAATTTATTGAGGTTTATTGCAGCATTCCTGGTGATCGTCTCACACAGTTTTCCCTTGGCGCTGGGAAAAAACGCCGTACAGCCTCCCGAATCCCTGATCGGCGTCAATTTTGGCGAAATAGGGGTTTTTATATTTTTCAGCATAAGTGGTTACCTCATTGCCATGAGCTACTGTTCACGTCATAATTTGAAGGCATTTGTCATCGCCCGCGCTTTGCGCATCTTTCCTGCGGTTTGCATGTGTGCGTGGCTCTCGGCATTCATTTGGGGCTTATGTATGAGCTCCCTGAGCGCCGCGGATTACTTCAAAGATATTTCGGTCTACAAATACCTGATCAATAACTCAATTTTACTCCTGAGAGGATATATAACAGAGGCTTTGCCCGGTGTTTTCACCGCAAACCCTTACCCTCGGGCATTCAATGGCCCGTTGTGGACACTGCCAATCGAGTTAAGAATGTATTTGGTAATAGCCATGATTGGGGTGGCTGGCTTATTTCGACGAAGGTGGCTCACAAATATTTTATTGCTGGCAAGTCTATTGATTATTATTATTGAGTGCCAGCAGGGAGCGTTAAAGGTGCCCTAATGGCGGCTTCCGGCATTTTTTCTTGCGGGCACCCTCCTTTATGTGAATCGGGATTTCATACCGTCAAATGGGATGATTCTGGTGGCACTGGGGTTTACCGCTGGCGCGGCCTGCCGATCGGTATTATTTCCAATTCTGGGGGGGGCATTTCTCGTGTATGCTGTTTTCTGGTGTGCTTATGTGCCGGATGGCTGGATTCGAAAGTATAACAACCTTGGCGACTATTCATACGGCTTGTATATTTACGCATTTCCGGTCCAACAAACCCTTGCCGCGCTTCGTCCCGGCATTGCTCCGCTCCCGATGTTCCTTGCCGCGTTCCCGCTGTCGCTGGGGCTGGCCGTCGTCTCCTGGCATGTGGTGGAAAAACCTTCATTGGCGTTGAAGGAACGGATTAGCACGTTCAGCTTGTTCAATTGGAGACGGAAGGCTCCCACCGCCGCTAATGCGCGAACGCTCGCGAATCTTGGTTAGACATTTTGGATTGTTTGTCGAATGAGAATCTCAGTCGTCATCCCGAGTTACAACTCTTCAGGCTTTATCCGCCACACGCTGGACTCAGTGCTTGCACAGACTTTTGCGCCTTGCGAAGTGCTTGTGCTTGATGACGGCAGCACGGACGACACGGTGCAAATACTTCAATCATACGGGACACGCATCAAGATTCTCCAGCAGAAGAACGGTGGCACTGCCAACGCCCGTAATGCTCTGTGCCGCCAGGCCGCCGGGGATGTGGTTGCGTTTCTCGATCACGATGATTTGTGGCATCCTGAATACCTCCGGCATCATCGTGATTTGCTGGAGAGATATCCTGAAGCAGTCGTTTCATTTCTGGGTCACGAAACATTTGTGGGGCAGGGCGGATATGAGTGGAGGGATGCGCCACGCGATGCAGACGCCCTGATGGAGTTGATCGCGTCGGAGGATTTTATCAGGCGCTATCACACTGGGATTAGTCCGTTCATGTCCATGAGTTTTTGCTGTGTGCCAAATAAGATCATCGGGTTGCTCGGTTCGGAGCCGTTTTCGACAGAGGTCAGTGGGGCGGATGATTTACTATTGTTCAACCGTCTCCCGTTATTCGGGCCGATCGCATTTCATGCAAAAAAGTTGGCGGCGTATCGGATCACTTCACAGGCGCAGTCAGTCAATAGACTTAAAGCTTCGGCGCTGGCTGTGCGCTCAATGGAATCGTTACGGAGGGCCTATCTTGTCTGCAAGAAACGGGAACTTCAACGTGCGTACGAGTGGGCTATGGCAGTGCAGCGGCGTGAATATGCCAAAATTCTCATGGGCGGCCAGAATCCGGGGGAGGCTCGACGGCAGTTTCTGCGTTCAGCGTTGGATGATGGGAATCCAAAGTCAGCGTTGAAATCACTTCTCCTTTATTCTTTCACCTGGTTGCCGAAACCAATGCAGCCAGGGTGGCTGCCTCCAATGCAGATGCCAAGGTATGAACCTTCGTCGAACTAAAGCTCCTTCTTCCTGGCCAGACATACGAGCAAGACAACGATGAGAATTCTTTGGGTCAGCAATCACACCCCCTTTCTGACAGATTTTGGCGGGGGGCAACGATCCAGCCTGATTTATCGGGCGCTTCGTAAGCTGGCCGAGGTTGACGTGCTGCTTCTGGCACCGCAACAAATGAATGGGCGCTCACAATCGGAGTTGCACGGCATCCCCGATGGTTTGATGGAAGTGATACCTCCAACGCCGCGAGGGAGTCGCCCGCCTTGGAAGCTGATACGCGCACTGGCGCCTTCATTCGTTGATAAGCTGGCACATAACCTTGGGCGGAGAGAAACAGATTATTCCCCTGATCCAATGGCAAAACCCGTGTTTGAACGATTGGTGCATGAGCGAAAGTATGATCTCTTCGTGGGACGCCATCTAAAGTATTCCGGTCAAGCCGGCATACTGGGCCAGAATGCAGCGATTGTTGACATTGATGACAACGAAATCGAACTGTATCGGTTGATTATCAAGAATCCAAACACTGGCGCCTTGCGGCGGCAAGTGCTGAAAAAGCGTGTTCAAACTCTCGAGCGACTCCTGCCCCGCCTTTTGAGAAATGGTCCTTATTTGTGGGTTTCCAATGAGGATGACCGGCATACGGTTGGGTTTGAACATGCACGTGTGTTGCCGAACATTCCTTACGCGCTGTCGTTGTCGAACCCGCCGCCGTCTTTGCCTGCACGACCTCAATCCAAAACATTACTTTTTGTCGGCATGTTGTCCTATATTTACAATCGGGAAGGGATTGCATGGTTCCTCAATGAGGTTTGGCCGGCAATCAGAAATCAGGAGCCAGATGCAAGATTCCGGATAGTTGGCTCCCGCTTACGAAAACAAGATCAGGAAATCTGGGGCGCAGCGCCGGGCGTTGAGGTCTCTGGATTCGTTAAAGATCTGAAAGAAGCATATGCTGACTGTGCTTTTGTCGTTGTTCCCGTCTGGTCAGGCGGGGGAACCAACATCAAAGTTCTCGAAGCTCTTATGTATGGCAGGACATGCGTGCTGTCCCAACCTGCTTATCGAGGTTATGGCCAGGTATTCGATGGAGAAAATGCACTGCTCGTGGCCCGCGATGCCAATGAAATGATTCGGTTCTGTCTTCAATTGCTGGACAATCCAGGCCGTTGTGAAGCCATGGGGCAGAATGGAGCGAAGGTCGTGAATCGGCAGTTCTCGTATGATCGCTTTGAGCGAACTGTTCTGGATTCTGTCGAAGTGGTGATGCGTGGGCAACGATCCGGCATCGTTGCTGCTTCGTGATGAAAAGTTGCAAATTCGCACGTTTGAAAAATAAATTTTTGGACATGAAGTTTATGAACGTATGACACTCGCGGGCGCATTACTCACGCTGTTTTTTTGTGCGTCAGTGGCGTTGCTGTCGCGCCGTCTGGCTGCTTTGGGAATGGTTGCCGCCACCCTCTACATCACACAAGGGCAAGAGGTGGATTTGACTGGCTTGAATTTCATGGCCATAAGGTTCGTGGAGGTGGCTGCGTTCTTTCGGATATTATCCCGGCAGGAACTCTCCGCCGTCCGGTTCACGCGTGTGGACCGTTGGTTAATCATTTTCTTCATTACATATGTGGGTATGCTATCTTTGCGAACGGGCGTGCTGGATACATACGCTTTAGGAGGGGCGGTGGACGCATGGCTTGTCTTCTTCATTTTTCGCGCGTTGATCATCACTCCGGAGGAGTTCAAGCAATTCATGCACGGCATGGTGTTCCTGCTTGTGCCGTATGCCATCCTGATGACAATTGAGGCGACCAGAGCTTACAATCTTTTCTCCCTCATGGGTGGCGTTCCGGCTGTCCCGGAGTTTCGTGAGGGTCACTATCGTTGTCAGGGCGGTTTTCGTTGTGCCATCACCGCAGGCACTCTTGGCTCAACCTTTTTGCCGCTGTTCATCGGGTTTCTTTTCCAGCGGGAGAACCGGTGGTGGGCGATAACCGGGATTACCGCGAGCATTGCAATTCTGCTGGCATCTCATTCCAGCGGCCCTTTGATGGCTGCTTTTATTGCCTTTGCAGCCTGGGGCTGTTGGTTTGTGCGGCGGCGGATGACCTTTGTCCGGAAGGGCATCGTCGGCACGCTCTTTGCCTTGAACATGATGATGAGCGCCCCGGTGTGGTTCATCTTTGATCGCCTTAGCGGTATTTTTGGGGGCGATGGCTGGCATCGTTCCAACTTGATTGATAAATTCATCAAACATTTCAACGAGTGGTGGTTCGCGGGCATGCCAATGGAAAACACTGCGGACTGGGCTGCCACAAAGACCCCGTGGGGATCAGTGGATGTCACCAATTATTATGTTTCGGTTGGACTCAATGGAGGCTTGATTCCCTTTGTTTTCTTTATCGTCGTGATTGTTCAATGTTTCAAGCTGGTGGGCCGCGGCCTTGAGGCAGTTCGCGCCCAAAATTTTAAGAACAATCATTTGGAAGCAATGATTTGGGGCGCAGGGAGCGCCGTGTGCGCCCACGTGGTCAACATGACGGCCGTGATTTATTGGGATCAGTCCTATGTGATCTGGTATCTTCAGCTCGCGCTCGCCACCAGCCTCGGACAGTTCGCTCTCAGCCATTTGCCGGTTCAGCAGAAAGACCACGTCCCGGTGATGGAACCTGAAGGAGTTGTCTCCTGACGAAGGGCGACTGGCCACCGTAGCCGGATTTCAACAGACCACCTCATGTCAGACACGCCAAAAATGTGCCCGCTCGTCACGCTTCTCGGAGTGACGCGCAACACTGATAATTACGGCGTGCGGGTGCTTCTTAGCGCAGCGGTGGAGGCGCTGGCCATTGCAAATCCGGGTGCGGAAGTTGCGATTCTCGACTACGGCCACAAATCGCAAAATTGGATCGAAGAGACACGCGCGGGCAGCCGGGAAATCCGGCTGATCAACCTGCGCTTCAGTTGGCGGCTATTCCTGCCAAACAATATCTTTCGCCTGTTGTTTCTGGTAATATTTTCACGGCTCATGCCCGGGCGTGTCCGGCATTGGCTTTGGCAAAGGAACCGTTGGCTTCGAGAAATACAACGTGCCCGTGCGCATTATTCCATCGCCGGGGGAGACAGTTTCAGTGACATCTATGGGCTGCGGCGTTTTCTTTACGTGGCGTTGCCGCAAGTTCTGGTCTTGCTGATGGGGCGGCCGCTTGTCCTGCTGCCACAAACTTATGGGCCGTTTAAGGGTCGCCTGTCGCGCATGCTGGCTCGCTACATCCTCCGTCGCTCCAGCAGGGTGTTTTCACGGGATGAAGCCGGGGTGGATGCAACGAAGGCGATAATCGGCGGGAATGGCCGCGTGATTCATGTGATGCCCGATCTCGGATTTTGCATGATGCCGGAGCCGCTGGACGATTCGATCAAACATAGAATTGTTGAAATGCGGAGTGAGGGGAATGTGGTGGGCCTCAACGTAAGCAGCCTCCTTTATATGGGCGGCTATACCGGCAATAACATGTTCCAGCTTCGCGAGTCCTTTCCTTTATTGATTGATGCCGTGGTGGATCATCTGGTGGGCACGCTGGATGCCCAAATATTGTTGGTGCCCCATGTTTGTGGTGGCACTCTCAGCCAGGAAGACGAGACCCGTTTATGTCGGCGGCTGGAGGAAAAATTCCGTCAGAAGCACGGGAAACGGGTGTGTTGCCTTCATTGTGAATTAAACCACCGGCAAATGAAGTCGCTCATCGGTGAATGTGATCTTTTTATCGGCGCCCGCATGCATGCTTGCATTGGCGCGGTATCCCAATGCGTTCCAACTATATGCCTCGCTTACAGCAAAAAATTTGCTGGTGTGATGAAACCTTTGGGTGCCGGGGCGCGGGTTGTAGATCTTCGGCAGGCGGCAATTGCAGACGTGATAGAAGTGATAACCAAAGTTTTTCGTGAACGTAAAAAATTGCGGCAGGAATTACAACCGGCTGCAACCGAACTCTTGGGTCGGTTGAACCTGCAGTTTGCTTCAAACTTTTTCCTTGGCGTTTTGACAGCCAGTGAAGGAACAGTTGATTCGTGCGCCACTGGTTTGGAGAATCCGGCGTTGGTTCGCCGCTCCTGATGAATCTGTTTATGGACGACATTGTCGCTTTTTGAGACGGTGCGGATGGCATCAAAAAATAAACTGCGAATTACCTCCTGGTGCAGTATGGTCTTTGGTACTGTAGATGCTCATAATTGAGCTTGCTATGACAACATATATTTTTAGCGGGTGGTCGCGATTAAAGAGTGTCCCGGAGCCTGTCTGTTTGGCAGCGCGTAGACCGCGCCCTTTATCATTTTTCTTATGGGCCATTTATCTTTTGTTCGGCGGCGTGGCCGCTGTCATCCCGGTTGGTTCTTTATTCGCAAAAGACATATACGTCGCGCAAACGGCTCTTGGCTCCGGCACAGGGGCAGATGCAGCCGACGCCATGGCCGTCGGTTCACTTTCATGGGGAACGGGTGGGAGTCAGGTCAATTCCAACGACACGGTTTATATTGTGGGCACTATTAATGGACTCGGCATCGGCGGCAGCAATGTGACGGTGAAATTTTTGGTCGGCTCAAAAATATCCGGCTCTGCCGCGTCTCCCAACCTGATTTACTGCGCGAATTATTCCAACGTCACCATTGACGGACAGGGATGGGGCGTGATAGAGTTCACAGATAACGGGACGGATCTTGCCTATCACAATGACAACACTATGGTTGCCATTCCTGATGCTTCAAACTTTACCATTCGAGGAGTGTTCCTGAAAAATGGATATGTCCACACGTCCCGTTCGGATACGACGACGAACCCCTATGTATATCCGTTTGCTATCTCCAGCACTGGCGGAGGTTTTTCGGGCGCGCTTAATGTCCAGAATTGTGTGTTTAGCAACGAGTGCTGGTGTGTCAATATATGCGGATCGGCAGGAGTGACTACCACTGTCAATGTTCAGTCAAATTATTTTGTCAACTATGACCATGGAGTATCGATAGGCGGGCAGACGAATCAGCCATTGAACATCAATGTCTCATGGAATACTTTTGACACCACGTCTAATTGGGATACCTATGCGAATAATTATCATCATGATGGAATCCACTATTTTGCAGATTATAGCGACTCGCAAAGTTTCATCATCTCTCACAACACATTTACGGGCAATTGGGGCAGTAACAACACCGCCCATGTGTTTCTTGAGGGCATCCACGGCAACGGAGCCAGCAACGTGGTTATCTTCAACAACGTGTTCGTCCAGTGGCCGGGCGATATGTTGAACAATGGCTTTTTGAATTATATCCCAACCGGCGGTCAGGTCTATAACAACAAATTTCTTGGCTCGGGCGACGTTGTGAACTCCTGTGCGGTGTCTGCACCGGCCACGAATATGCGGTTTGTAAGCAATGTTGTGTCAGGGGTCACGACGTTCCTGTCATCCGGCTCTGGAACGGGTGCAAGTTTTAGCGCTATTAGTAACAATATCTATGCCAACGCGGTTGCTGGTGGCAACCCCGGGTGGAGACTGAATTTGAACAACTTTGCTACTTTCGCGGGCTGGCGGCCGGCGGTGGGTGATGTCAATTCAACTTACAACAATAATATAAACCTCTTTCCCCCGACAAATCTCCATATTGTCAGCGGGCAGTGAAAACCGGACCGGGATGGGCACTTGAGAACCGGACACTTTGAAAGACGCATATAAGCGGTTTTTCATCCGAGAGCGTCAGCGGCCCGTTAAAAAATGCCTTCTTTCGCAGCCGCCGAGGTGACCAGGCTCAAATTTCCCTGGAAACAATCATTCATTTAGAGCCTCCTTACTCGGAAACAAAATTTTAATGAGTGTCAGACTTAAAATATTAGGCAGCTCCACTTTGTTGAGCAGCGCGGAAGTTGTCAACAACGGATGCATGTTCCTCAGGAACATGATTCTGGCGCGCATTCTGGACAAAGGGGATTTTGGGATTGCCGCGACTTTGGGTTTGGTGGTGTCGTTGTTTGAGCTGGTCGGGAAAATGTCCTTCGGGCAGCAGGTGATACAGTCTCCCTCCGGCGACGAGCCGGAATTTCAGAAAGCGACTCACGTTTCCCAAGCGCTGGCCGGAATTCTGAGCGCTTTTCTGATTCTGATTTTTGCCTATCCGCTGTCACGTTGTTTCGGAATGGAATCACATCGCGGGGCACTGATGCTTCTTGCAATCATTCCGTTATGCACCGGGTTCACCAGCCTGGATTTGTACCGGCAAGTGCGGCATCTCAGGTTTGCCCCTCTGGTGCTCACTGACACAGTGCCACAGGTTTTGATTACGCTGGCTGCGTGGCCGCTGGCGAAATGGCTTGGGGATTATCGCGCGATTCTCTGTCTTATATTGGCCAAGGCGGCCTTTTCGCTGGTGACTTCCCACCTGGTTTCACAACGGCATTACCAACTGTGCTGGCAACCGCGGCTGATCCAGGAAAACCTGCGGTTCGGCTCGCCGCTGCTCGTATCGGGCTTCCTGATGTTTGCCATCTTCCAAGGCGACCGAATGCTGATAGCAAGTGTGTATCCAATGACTGCCTTGGGTGTATACGCTGTGGCCTCAACTTTGGCGATGGCACCCTGTTTTGCCATCTTGAGAATCTCCGGCACAGCCAGTCTGCCCATTATGGCTCATGCACAAAATGATCCCGAAAAGTTCCGGGCATATTACGGCAACTATGCGCAAGCCCTGGCGCTCTTAGGAACGGTCTTCGCCGTTACCATGATTCTTGGCGGAGAAACAATCATCACCCTGTTGTTCGGTCTGAAGTATCGTGACGCGGCGGCTCTGGCTGCGTGGTTAACCATTGGCCAAGCATTCCGCATCATGCGTGGAGCACCCACCTGCGCCGCGTTGGCAAAGGGCGACACGGTAAACACCATGCTGGCCAATGTATCGCGGCTTTTGGGATTGGGGTTGGCTGTGCCCGTCGTGCTTCTAAAGATGGACTTGTGCTGGGTGGCTGTTGCAGGCGGCGTGGGCGAATTTCTTGCTTTGGCCACTTCGATTATCCGTTTGCGCTGGAAGCACGGTCTTCTCCTCCGCGATTGTCTCTATCCGGCCGGTCTTATGGCGGCACTGGCACTTGCTGCTTATGTCGCCAAGGACGCGCTCACCCCAAGTCAGCCGGCAACCTCGCTGGCTTTGGCTGCTGGAGGATGCGCCGTTTCACTGGCCATGTTCGGTGTGGTATTTGCGGGCTTGCGGCGGGCGTCGTTTTCATTGCTTTCTGATGTCATGCTGAAGTTGAAAGACGTGATCAAAAATGGTCGTGTTAAGAGCGCCGATTCGCGCGCGTAAAATGCTCACGGATGCTTCAAACGTTTTCAGATGATTGACATAAAATCCATGCCAGCGGCTGATTATTCGACCAAGGGCGGACGATACTTCAGTGGGGCACGGCGGTTGTTTGTAGATGACTTGCCCGTGAATTCAAATGCAAAACTTTTAGAGGTTGGTTGTGGGAACGGAGATACCGCTGCTTATGCCCTGGCGACAAAAAAATGTGGCTGGTCCGCGGGCATTGAATTGTGTGAACAACCTGCAATCGAGGCGCGTTCGCGGTTGAACCAAGTTTTGATCGGGGACGTTGAACAAATGGAACTGCCATTCTCCGCTGAGAATTTTGATATTCTCATAATGAGTGAAGTGATCGAACATTTGCGCGATCCATGGAAAACCCTGAAAAGATTGCGCGGCTTTTTGAAGCCAGGCGCCATTATTCTGGCTGGCTCTCCAAATGTGGCGCATCACAGTGTCCTGCGAATGCTCGTGTCGGGCCGGTGGGATTATACCGATGTAGGCATAATGGATATGACTCATTTGCGCTGGTTCACGCCGGACACATATCGCAAACTTTTTGAGGATTGTGGATATGAAGTCACGAAAGTTGCACCCGCAGTTCCACTTCGCTGGAAAGCTCGAATGGTGGACGCACTGTTATTGCATCGGATGACCCACCTTTTTCATTCACAGATTTACCTCCAAGCCCGATACGCGCGGCCAATCTGAATAGATGTCTGCCGGCATTCGGAGACGAACCAGGTGTTGTGACCAGAAATCGCATTGATTTTTCCTTGGTGGCTGCGTGCAATAATGAAGAGGTATTGCAAAATTCTTTGCTGCATTCGCCAGCTGCGGGTTTGGCCCGTGAGATATTGGTAAAAAAAGGATTTCCGTCCGCCGGTTTGGCTTACAATGCCGCGCTCGCCGAAGCCCGGGGTGAAATCGTGGTGCTTGCTCATCAAGATGTCTATCTCCCCGAAGGCTGGATACACAAGCTTGGTCAGACTCTCGATATATTACAGAATGTTGATCCGAATTGGGGGGTGTTGGGTTTATTCGGCACCGAGCCTAATGGAACCGGCCAAGGTTATATATACTCGACCGGGCTGATGAGCATTCTGGGAGGCTCATTCCCAGGTGTAAGACAGGTTGAGACGCTCGATGAGGCGCTATTGATTGTGCGGCTCTCTTCCGGCTTGCGGTTTGACGACAAGCTGCCCGGTTATCATCTTTACGGTGCGGACATCTGTCTTCAGGCGCGAAGTAGAGGCATGAAATCTTATGCAATATCAGCCTGCGCCATCCACAACACCAACGGCATTGGTCTGTTACCGTTGGCGTATTGGAAAGCTTGGCTCTACATGAGACGGGAATGGTGTTTAGAGTTGCCCGTTGCCACTCCATGCATGCCTATAACACGGTGGGGGACGCCAGCATTGCGTTATCTCGTCAAACGGACTTTGCGACTGGAACGGCATCGGCGAGTTTTGGGACGCAGGGTATCCAATCCAGAGGAGGTTTGGAGACAGTTGCGGGAGGGGGGATTGGTTGTTTAACGACAGTGGATCTGTGTCGCATAGGGCGCAACCGCACGCTGCCAGCGGAAGATGGCACCAAAACATTTTAACATGATTGGCGTATTGGACGCCACGGTCAAGACGCCAAGTTTACGCCAAGTTCTTCTTCTGGCAGTCGTCATAACGGAAAAAACACAAAGCAGAAATAAATCAATAAAGAACAATAAAGAATTGTCGCTTGGGCTTACAGATTGCAAGATTAATGTATAACACGTTTTCATTCAGCATATTACTACATTAAACACCCCCGCTTGAACCTTATGCGCGTCGGAAAGTCTTACAGTTTTAATCTTGTTGATTTCATTCGGTCACGTGTTTTCTCTTTTTTATGGGTTCCTGACTTGCTCTTATCATATTGCAAACCAATCACTTGGATAAGTGCTTCGTGGCAGGCAGCGGCTGTCAAAAAAGTTATGGCACGAAAGCGGCTAAAGCGGACATGAAGAAAAAATTAAACAATAAACTGTAAACTATTTCGGAAAGGAAAAATATGAGAAAACTTTGTTTGTTAATCGCGTTGACGGGGGTGTTGGCCTCGTATCAATGTTTTGCGTTGACCGTGAATGTGGTGAGAAATGCGGGTTACTACGGTGCTGTCGCGAACGAGGCTGAAGGTGGTGAGTTCACTGTCACCGCTACTGACCCGAGTAATCCTCTTTTTCAGAATATTATAGCGCATTACGATTCAAGCACGATGGTAAACGGCGGGTTTGAAACGTTTTGTCTCGATATAAATGTTCCGCTGTATCCCAACCCTCAAGGCGCGACGGTAACTCCAACAGGGGTTTCCATGGGTGTCGCATGGCTGTATAACCAATTTGTCAAACAGAGCTTGGCTGGTTACATTTGGGCCCCAGGCGGTAGTGCGGCAGCGGGAGGCACAGGCACAGGCCGCGCGAATTCTGCCTTTATGTTGCAAAATGCAATATGGGAATTGGAAGGCCAATCTGGTTATGATGTGGGTGCGGCAGCTTATTATGTAGGCTTGGCGACTGCTCACTTTGGCAGTTTAGCCGCAGCAGAAGCTGCAGCCAATGGAGCCTTCCAAATTGATCAACTAGTTCTTACCTATCCAGCTGGTAGTGGGAATCTTTCTCAACCCATGTTGGCGTTTGTTCCAGATGGTGGTGCGACCGTCATGCTGTTGGGGTTGGCGCTTGGCAGTTTCTGCTTCGTTTCCCGCAAAATGCGCTTGGTTTAACGCAAAGCAGAGTTTTGGAAAGGGGCAGCTTGGTAGCTGCCCCTTTAATTCTGTCGCTCAATCGTTGGCAAGGATGTCATATAGCAGCGACGCCGTGTCGCAATAGTGTGGTGGGGCAAGACTGCTGGCGTCCCGGTCGAGAAATGTTAGCAGCCCGTTAAAGAAGCAGCAGCCGACGGAAGGAGGCTCTGAATGAATGATTGTTTCCAAGGAAATTTGAGCCTCGTCACCTCGGCGGCTACGAAAGAAAATGTTTTTGAACGAGTTGCTAGGCCAGTTGAAAGGGCAGATCCAACGCTCATCGGCGCTCGCAGAGCGCCGGTACAGTTGCTTTGCAGAGGTTTAGAATAATAATTCCATGACATTTCCCTGGCAAAGGATGACGATTGAAGAATTCGCCGCTTTTGAGGGGATTTTCGGACAGCGTATTATTGCAGTCAATGGCACGTATTGGGGGCAGGTTCGTCCTCTATTTTATCGGCCGATGCTGCCGTATCAAGAGTATCAACCGGGATTGGTTATACCTCCTTCTTTGAGTTTGCTTGGCGGATTTCAACATGCTGTGCCTCCCGAGGAGACATCGAATTCATGCCTGAATCTCTTGATGTTTGAGGATGCCAAAGCCTACTCGCTTGACTGTTTGGATTACAACCGGAAGCGGCAAACTAGACTGGCCGCCAAGCAGTTCGTTATTCAGCCCATTACCGATATAAACGAATTCAAGCAGAAAGCGTATCCGGTTTACCTGTCCTTTTATGAAAGAACTCGATACCAATATGGTTCGCAACGCAGAGAAGAGCCTTGTTTTTCCCGTTGGGCGGATGCCCTGTTTCGAATCTCTAATCTTGTCATTCTAGGGGGATATCGCAATGGCGAGCTAGGTGGCGTCAGCGTGTCGCTTTTGATCGAGGACACTCTTTGTTATGCGACATTCTTCTGTAATACCGAATCGCTGCGTCTGGGACTCTCTGATCTCATGCTCCACTTTGTGAGGGAAGCAGTCGCCGAAGGACAATGTGCGAAACAGATTTTCGCGGGGCTGTATAAAGGCGGCAAGGGGTTGGATGATTTCTATTTGTTGAGAGGCTGCAAGCTGGTCAGGAAGCCTGCGTTACTTCATATTAATCCCTTGGCGGCATTCTTTTTGAAACGTTTTCTGCCGGAACAATATGCCCGGTTGAGGGGAGACATCAAAGACGCGCAAGGCGGCCGGGCCTTTGAAGACGGCACGCCATCTCAGAGGCCACGCATACGGGCCATTTCCGAAGAGACAAAGGCAGTTGAATTGGGCGGGTCATCACGTTGCGATGACCGTGCAGAGTCCAGCGGCGCAACTGGAAGCAACAAAGGCCATTCCGGCCGGCGCACGCTGGCAGGGATGCTGCTGCGCGACCTCCACGCCATTGCAAACTGAGTTGCTACCAAAAATTGAGACGCGCCCGCTTGATTTGGGCGCATCTTGAGGGCGTATTGCCAAATGGCTCGGAGCGCGGACCGTAGAGTTCGCGAGTCTCCAACCGGGGCAAAATTCCGCAGTCACATTATTTCCTCGCGGGTTGTCACGCATCACGGTAATTGAAAGAAACAACATCTATGAAAATAGCCATCGTCGGTTTGGGTTACGTCGGGCTTCCCTTGTCGCTTCAATTCACGCGCTCGGGAGTCAAGGTCCTCGGACTGGACATTGATCCGGCCAAGGTCGCCTCCCTCAACCAGGGCAGGAGTTACATCAAACACATCGAATCATCCGCCATTGCCGAGGCGGTGAAGGCCGGCGGTTTTACCGCCACCACGGACTTTGAACGCATCCGG
>Ga0182017_10000881_pt1 | contig 23582 bp, 18 predicted proteins | sample 712E3DmetaG_FD_120492 | JGI IMG/M metagenome (GOLD analysis project Ga0182017, IMG submission 120492) | Permafrost microbial communities from Stordalen Mire, Sweden - 712E3D metaG | ecosystem: Environmental > Terrestrial > Soil > Wetlands > Permafrost | place: Sweden: Stordalen | collected... | reverse complement strand
AGGTGGATGCCCAGCATCATCATCCGGGCGACCCAGAAGAAGATGATGTCGTAGGCCGTCTCCATGACGGACCCGGGATAGAAGCGCTCGAAGTCGCGCGTCTTCTCCGGCCAGCCGAGGGTCGAGAACGGCCAGAGTCCGGAGCTGAACCAGGTGTCGAAGATGTCCTCGTCCTGGCGCAGGTCGGCGACCGGGCGGGCGCAAACCTCGCAGGCCTTCGGGCCGGCCGGGTCGGCGGTCACGGTCGTGTGGCCGTCCGGGCAGTACCAGGCCGGGATTCGGTGGCCCCACCACAGCTGGCGACTGACGTTCCAGTCGCGCATCTCGGTCATCCAGTGTTCCCACACCTTGACGAAGCGCTCCGGCAGGATCTGAGTCTTGCCCGAACGTGTCGCCTCCAGGGCGGCGGCCGCCAGCGGCGCCACGCGCACAAACCACTGGGTCTTGAGGCGCGGCTCCACGACGTCGTCGGAGCGCTGGCAGCGGCCCAGCAGCATCTCGTGGGGCTTGATCGACTCCATGTCGCCGCGTGCCTGGAGAGCCTCCACGATCTGGCGACGGGCCTCGTAGCGGTCCAGGCCGGCGAACTGGGCCCCGTTCTCGTTGATCCGCGCGGCGTCGTCGAGCACGGTGATCATGACCAGGCCGTGACGCTTGCCGGTCTCGTAGTCGTCCTGGTCGTGGGCCGGCGTGATCTTGACCGCGCCTGTCCCGAAAGCGCGATCGACCACGGGGTCGGCGATGATCGGCACCGCGCGGTCGACGAACGGGATCATCGCCTGGCGGCCGACAAGGGCGGTGTACCGCGGATCCTCCGGGTTCACGGCGACCGCGGTGTCGCCCAGGAGCGTCTCCGGGCGCGTGGTGGCGACGGCGATCCAGGCCTCCGGGTCCGGTGCGCCGGTCTTCTCGTCGATCAAGTGGTAGCGCATGGTCCAGAGGCTGCCGGTCGTTTCGTGCGGGATGACCTCCAGGTCCGAAACGCTGGTCCGGCAGCCGGGGCACCAGTGGATCAAGGCTTCGGTTCGGTACGCCAGGCCTTCGCGATAGAGCCGCAGGAATGCCTCGCGCACGGCGCGTGCCGAGACCTCGTCCATGGTGAATCGGAGGCGGGTCATGTCCAGCGAAGCACCGACACGGCGTTGCTGGCTCAGGATCGTCTCGCGAGTCGTGCGGACGAACTCCCACATCGCCTCGAGGTACTTCTCGCGGCCGAGCGTCTGACGCGTTTCGCCCTTCTTCGCGAGAAGCTTGTCCAGGACGTACTGCGCGGCTATCGAAGCGTGATCGAGGCCCGGCAGGAAGAGCGCCGGTCGGCCCTGCATTCGGGCGTGCCGGGTCATCAGGTCTTCGACCGTGGACCGCTGGGCGTGGCCCAGGTGCAGCGAGCCGGTCACGTTTGGCGGCGGCTGGATGATGACGAAGGGCTGCCTGGTCCAGTCGGCGCGCGAGCCCTTGCCCTCCGGGTTGAAGACGTCGGCGTCGACCCAGCGCCGGTAGATGGCATGCTCGACCTCGCCGGGACGGTAGGCCTTGGCCAGCTCGCCCCCGACCGAATCCGGGGCGCCCGCGGTCTCTGGCTTTTGCCCGTCTGTCTTCGCCATCAGTCGCTCCATCAACAACGCAACCCGCTCGTCCAGCGGACGAACGGGTCGTGGTACCACCTGCTGGTTCGGCTCCGCCCGGCGGCCGGTCATCCCGGCGGCGGTTACGCGGCTTAGCCCTCCTGGCGCGTTATCGGGCGCCTCCCGCACTGCTCGCGAGCTACGTTCGCGCCGTTCCGACTGCGGGGCTTTCAGCCTGCGCCGTGGTCTGCCACGGAGCGGCCCCGTTCTCTGCTCGCCGGAAGGCGGCGCTACTCCTCTCGGTCAATGCCGTGAAGGCCGCGATCGTAGCACAGGGGTTGTCACGACCCGGTGGGCGCGGGCGTGGGCTGGCTCGTTGGCGCTGGAATCACCGATGAGGGGAACGTCGGTTGCGGGGATCCTGCCGGCGGCGTGGCCGTGGACTGCGGAGTGATCGTGGCCGCGGGCCGGAGGGATCCCTGAACGGCCGCACCCGATATCGCCTGCCCGAAGAAGAGCCGGCCGCCACCGGCGTATAGAACGCCCTCCGGTAGCAGCCACGCCTGGCCGCCGCCGGGTAGGCTGCCGATATCGCCACCCTGATCGAGCGTGCGCCAGTGCCCGTCGCCAAGGCTGACGGAGAAAGTGGTGTTCCAACCGTCGGCGACCAGGATGTGCCGCCCGTCCGCAAGGGTCTGGAACGGGAATGAGCCACTCGTCCATAGTGGGGCTTGGTCCTGATCGCTGGTCCAGCTCACGCCGTCCGCTGAATGCAGACCCAGGCTGTCGGACCCAAGCAGACCCAGATAGACCCCCGTGTCGAGCGTCTGCCCATTCGGCAGCCCGGGCGAGATCCGTGACCAGCTCATTCCGTCGCCGGAAGCCCAGTACTCGACTGTGCTCTGGTCGCCAAGCTTGGCTTCCCCCAAGGCCATGTAGCCCGCCGGTATCCGAACCACCCGCAGATCCAAGCTCTTCGACATGTCGTCGGGGGTGGACGCTTCGCGCCAGTTGATGCCGTCGGTAGTGACGTAGAGCAGCTTGGGGTCGGTAACGTCCGCGCTGGTCGGGGCTAGAACGCAGATAACTGCGCTCCCAGATGAGGTTGTCAGACTTATCACGGATCCCGAGAACGGCAACAACGAGGATGTCCAATCGACCCCGTTAGTCGAGGCCCAGATCCTGCTCGAGGTCAGGCACGGCCCCGCCGCGGTCTCCTCGCACGAGGCGACGGGCTGGGCGAAACCGATCAGCTGGTCGCCCAGCGCGCCCAGGTAGGGGAGGTATTGAGGGCCGGAGACCTCCCGCCAGGCTCGACCGTCGGTCGAGGTCCATACCCCGGAACCCGTGGTGGCTGCAAGACCGCCCGACCAGGCCACGACGGTGCCGCTACCGATGCTGGTCTCCCACGGGTCTTTGGAGAATAGTCCGCCAGAGGTGGCGGTGATGTCGTGCCACTCGAGGCCGGTCCACAGGTCCTTGGCCGGAACCGGCGTGGAGGCCGGTCGCGAGGCCGCGACAGGGCCGCTGTACCGCTGGGCGGCCAGCAGGACGCCCCCGGCGACGGCCACGACAAGCGCCGCGGCAATTCCGGCCATGACCTTGAGATGTAACCGGCCTGGCGTTCTAACCTGTGGCATGACCCCGATCGAGATCGAGGCGGTCGGCCTGACGTCTTCCACCGCGGCGAGTTCGCCAATCCTGTCCAGGCGCCGGTACAGCGAGCCGGGCACCGCCGGTTCGGGGTCTTCCGCGATCCGGCGCAGCCGGCGTTCGAGGTCCAGATCGTCGTCGTAAGTCATCGGGACACCTTCCCCTGGCGATCGAGCTCCTTGCGCAGGGCCCGCATCGCGTAGTGCAGCCTCGATTTCACTGTGCCAAGCGGCAGATCGAGACGTTGGGCTATCTCTTCGAGCGGCAGGTCGCGCCAGAAGCGCAAGGCCACCACCATCTGCTGGTCGGGCGGAAGCGTGCCGACGAGACGGCCGACCTCGTCGCGAGCGAGTGCATCGCGGAACGGGTCTCGCGCGTGCGGCGGGATAGCCATCTCGTCGTCGAGTTCCAGGACTCGTACGCCGCGCCCATGCCTGAGGCGGTCGCGGCAGACGTTCACAACGATTCGATCGAACCACGCCCCGAAGCGGTCGGTCTCCCGGAGCTTGGGCCAGGCCTGCCACGCCTTCTCCAACGCGTCCTGCGTGGCATCCTCGGCGTCGACCGCATCCCGCAGCAGGAACCCGGCGAGGCGGTACGCGCCAGGCAGCTCCGGCCGGACGAGCCGGACGAAAGCCGAGGCACCGTCCTCCCTCGGGACTGTGAACGCCACCCTCACTGCTCCTTCCCCGATCACGACCGCTCTCCTGTGACTCGCTCCGCCGTCGAGTGCCCTTCCTGACGGATTCGGAGGCGAGAAGGTTCAGTCGCGCCGCGAAACGATAGCGCTCCGCGAAACCCTCGTGCCGCAGGCGCCGCTCGTGAACTCCCGACGAACCGTCGAACGGTCGGGCCGCGCCGTACCGGCGGGCCCGCCTCAACGCCGGTGACGAGCTCCCCGCGACTAGCTCGGTCCGGGCCAGGGAGTCAGCGTGGGCGTCGGCAGCACGAGCGACCCTCGCGGGGCAACCCTGGAGAGAGCCTGACCGAAGTAGACCCGGCCGCCACCGATCCACAGCAGCCCGTTGGAGAGGAGGACGGCATAGCCGCCTCCGGGCAGATTGCCGATGTCGCCTCCCTGCTGCAGCTCCCGCCAGTGCCCGTCACCCTCACCCAGGTAGAACCTGGAGACCCATTGAAGGGCGAAGACGATCCGAGTCCCGTCGGAGACAGCCTGGACTTCACCCGACCCGAGGGTTTCGGTATCGAAGGCCCAGTCCACGCCATCGGCCGAGTGGACGGCACCGTTGTCGGCACCCAACGGACCGAATTGCATATCCCACGCGTTGGCGACGTAGGATCCCGGCATTGTCGGCTCGTAAGCGGTCCAGGTCAGGCCGTCAGCCGATCTCCAGACATGCTGGTGTAACTTGCCCGGCGGGCCGCCGGGATTGGCGACCATTCCGATCGCCACGAACCCGCCGAAGAACGAGCGGACGGCAACCTCCACCGCCCGTTCCGGCAGATTCGCCCGACTCCAGGTCGTGCCGTCTGCGGAGAAGTAGAGGATGGATGGATCCAAGGAGTCGTTGGGCTGGCCTGCCGTCGCTACGGCCACCACACCCTTGGAGCTAACAGCCAGCCCGGCGCACGCGACCTTCTCGCATCCGACCGAGTAGAAGCTGTGTGGAATCGGCACCTTCTGCCAGGTGACGGCGTCGCCCGATATCCAGAGACCCGGCCCGGATCCATCGATTCCTTCACCGCCTGCCAGGAGGCTGCCATTCAGGCCCACGATCCCAGCGAACTGAGGAGCCCACGAGGCGCGGGTCCACGTCATTCCATCCTTCGAGGTCCACAATCTATCGTCGCCGCCGACCAGGGCGAAGCCGCCACGCCAGGAAACTACTTCGTCCATCCTGCTCCCCTCCAGCCACGGCGCCCTGTCGATGAAGATGCCGCCGGCCGAAGCGGTGATGTCGTGCCACTCGAGGCCCGTCCATTGACCTTCGCCGGGATGGGGGCCAAGGGTCCATGTCGCGGCCTCGCCCCGCGTCACTGTCGCGCCGGGTGTGGTTGCGGTGTCGTGTCCACGCTGGCTAATGAGCAGGCCGGCTGCGGCGACGGCGACAACCATCACGGCGGCAATGGCGCCAACGGCGCCCAGATGCGGGATGCTCGAGCGCCTTCGGCTTCGCCGTCCAGAGGGCACCATCTCCACCCCCATGACTCCCCTTCTCGGCTCGCCCGCCGCAACCGGGTCCGCGTGCAGACACACCGGACGCCAAGCCAGCGGGTATGAGTTCAACGATGGCAGACTACAGCAGACCCGGCAAGACGGAATCGTATGCCGAAATGTTCCATCGCCGCTTCATCTTCGCTCGCATTGGGGACTGCAACCGATCACCGACCAGGGTTCATGGCATGTCTCGGCCACGACCCGAGTCTGCCGACCGTGCCGAGCGACACCTTGACCGCTTCGTAGTCGTGGTCCCTGGCGATCCCGATGATCGGCATGTTCGGCGAGTTCCACCGACCGCCAGCATTGGACGCCATGTATGCCCAACCCGGTATGCTCAGACGGTGAAAGACGAAGCCGCCGCCGCGTCCCGCCGCGATTCCCTCGCCGCCGATATGCGCGCCCACATCCGCGGCGAAGTCCAGTTCACGCCGGGCGACCGCGCCCTGTACGCGACCGATTCGTCGAACTACCGACAGCTTCCGATCGGCGTCGTGCGGCCGCTGGATACCGACGATCTGATGGAGATCATCCGCGTCTGCCGCGACCACGACGCGCCGGTCACGATGCGCGGCGGCGGGACGAGCCTGGCCGGCCAGACGACGAACAGGGCCGTCGTGGTGGACGTCTCGCGCCACCTCGACCGCATCGTCGAACTGGACCCGGGGCGGCACATCGCCCGCGTCCAACCCGGTGTCGTCCTCGACAACCTGCGCGATGCCGCCGAGCTACACCACCTGACCTTCGGGCCCGACCCGGCCACCCACGACCGCTGCACTCTCGGGGGGATGCTCGGCAACGACTCGTGCGGCGCCCACTCGATCATGGCGGGGAGGACGAGCGACAACGTCGAGTCCCTGGACGTGCTCACCTACGACGGGCTGCGCCTGACGGTAGGCCGGACCACGGACGAGGAGCTGGAACGGATCTGCGCGGAGCAGGGTCTGCGGGGCGAGATCTACCGCTCCCTCCGCTCCCTGCGGGACCGCCACGGGGCGCTGATCCGCGAGCGCTACCCGAAGCTGCCGCGACTTGTCTCCGGCTTCCCGCTCGGGGCTTTGCTGCCGGAGAACGGCTTCGACGTCGCCCGTTCGCTGGTCGGGACCGAAGGCACCTGCGTCACCATCCTCGAGGCAACGGTTCGACTCATCGCCAGCCCGCCCGCTCGAGCGCTGCTGGTGCTCGGCTTCGACGACATCTTCGAGGCGGCCGATCGAACGCCCGAGATCATGACAGCCCGACCGATCGGCCTGGAAGGGTTCGACGATCGATTGGTCGACGCGTGCCGGCGCAAAGGCCTGAACCCGGCGGCGATCGCCGGGTTGCCGGAGGGCGGCGGCTGGCTGCTGGTCGAATTCGGCGGCGAGACGGCTCCTGAAGCCGAATCTAAGGCGCGCCGGGCTGCCGGGCGTTTCGGCGGACGCGACTCGGCTCAGGTCGTCGTCGACCGGGCCCAGCAGGAAGAGTTCTGGACGCTGCGAGAGTCCGCCGTGGGCGCCACGGCCGTCGTTCCGGGCAAGCCCTCGACCTATCCCGGTTGGGAGGATTCGGCCGTCCCGCCCGAGCGGCTGGGCGCGTACCTGCGCGAGCTCGACGCGCTGATCGGCCGGTTCGGCTTCGAGCGCACCTTCTACGGCCATTTCGGCGACGGCTGCCTGCATCTGCGCTCTGAATTCGACTTCCGCACGCCCGAAGGCCTGCGAGCCTTCCGGTCCTTTATCGAGCAGGCGGCCGACCTCGTGGTCCGGCACGGCGGCTCGCTATCGGGCGAGCACGGCGACGGCCAGGCGCGGGCGGAGCTGTTGCCGCGCATGTTCGGGCCGGAGCTGGTGGCGGCGTTCCGGGAGTTCAAGTCGATCTGGGATCCGCGCGGGCGCATGAACCCGGGCAAGGTAGTCGATCCCCTGCCGTTCGATGCGGACCTGCGGCCGGCCCTGACCCTGGCCGATCCAAAGACGATCTTCGGCTTCGCCGACGACGGCGGCTCGCTGGCGCGGGCCGTGGCGCGCTGCGTCGGTGTGGGCAAGTGCCGCCGCGAGTCGGGCGGGGCGATGTGCCCCACCTACCAGGCCACGCACGAAGAACGCCACTCCACCCGCGGCCGGGCCCGGCTGCTGTGGGAGATGCTCGAGGGCGAGGCGCTGCCGGACCTGTGGCGCAGCGACGCCGTTCTCGAGGCCCTGGACCTGTGCATCGCCTGCAAGAGCTGCAAGAACGATTGCCCGGTTCAGGTGGACATCGCCACATACAAAGCCGAATTCATGGCCCATCACTACGCCGGCCGGCTTCGGCCGCGGGTCGCGTACTCGATGGGCCTGATCCACTGGTGGGCGCATCTGGCGCGCATCGCGCCGGGGCTGGCCAACGCCGTGGGCGCCGCCCCGGGGATCGCCGGCCTGGCCAAGCTGGTCGCAGGAGTGGACGGCCGCCGTTCACTCCCCCATTTCGCCGACCGAACCTTCCGCCGCCAGCTCCCCGACGGAGTGGCGGACCTGGGCGGCTTCCGTGGCGCGGACCGGCGCGTCGTCCTGTTCGCCGACACCTTCACCGAAGGCTTCGCGCCTTCGCAGGGGCTCGCTGCCGTCCGGGTGCTGCAGGCCGCCGGCTTCTCGGTCGAGGTGCCGCGCGCGAACCTGTGTTGCGGCCGGCCGCTCTACGACCGCGGCTTCCTGGGTCAAGCCCGCCGGCTGCTCGGCCAGATCCTCGACGCTTTCGAGCCTGAGCTCGACTCAGGCGTGCCGGTCGTCGTCCTCGAGCCGTCGTGCGAGGCCGTCTTCCACGACGAGCTGGTCAACCTGTTCCGGGCGGACTCGCGCGCTGGCCGGCTCGACAAGATGGCCACCGGTCTCGGCGCGTTCGTCCAGGCCCATGCCGCCGAGTTCGCCGCCGCGCTCCCCGGCCGCCTCTCCGCCCCGACCGTCTTACACGGGCACTGCCATCAGAAGGCGACCGTGGGAATGGCGGCAGAAGAGGCGACCTTATGGTCGATCGGCCTGGCGCCGGCCCAGCCGGAACCCGGTTGCTGTGGCATGGCCGGCGCGTTCGGGTTTGAGCGCGGCGAGCACTACGAGCTGTCGCAGAAGATCGGCGAGCGGGCACTGCTGCCGGCGGTCCGCGCCGCCGCCCCCGACGCGCTTGTCGTCGCCGACGGATTCAGCTGCCGCGAGCAAATCTCTCAATCCGGCGGCCGCCGCGCCGTTCACCTCGCCGAGGTCCTTGAGATGGCTCTGGCGCCGACCCCCGAATAGCGCGTCAGTCGCCGCCCAGGACCCTGGTCGCCTGACCCTGGGCGTTTAGACAGACCCGGCCCTGGAACCCGTAGCCGACGGCATAGTCATTCGGGTAGTCGGGTGCCTTCATCAGCCGCAGCCCGTTGTTCATGTCGACGCTGTCCTGGCGATCGACACCGGTCCCGTCCAGCCCGTAACACACGCTCAAAGAACCTGAGCCCGATTCGTCGTAAGGGGCATAGGTTCCGGAGTACCAGGGCGTGGGATGCTCACCGGCGAGCAGAAGCCCACCGACGTCGATCCCCTGACCGCCGGACGGAAGCGAGTATCGGCCGGCGGTGCTCAGCTGTCCGTCTGCCTGCCTCAGGTCATCGACCTCGAAGGTGCGCCCGTCGACAAGCTTCACGTGGTCGACACCGTCGGGCGTGTAGTCGCTCGTCGCGACCACGCCGACGATCTCCGGCGTGAAGTATGTTCGGGGTGGAATCCAGGGGGCCCAACTGAGCACAGCTATGACGGCCATGTAGCCCACGCATACCGCGGCAACCTTGCCAATGGCGCCGGTATTCGGGCGAAAGTAGGCAAGCCATGAGAGGCCCAAGACGAGGCCCAGGATGGCGGCAGCCAGGCAGATGAAGAACCCGAAGAAGCCGATCCCGGGTCCGACGCCGGCGTAGTCCGGCGTATTCAGCAGCTTCCAGCCGACGAAGAGCGCTCCGCCGACCAGCAAGCCGCCCGCCACGAGCACCACGGACAAGCAGCCCGCGCACCCGGAGCTGGAGTCGGTGGGGTGCGGTCTAGAAGGCGCGTTCTTCTCGGGCTGTGTGTCATCATCGGCAGCCATCCAGACCCGACTGCCACGGTCCCTCATGGTCTCCGCGCCCCCTCCGCCACCCTTGCCTTACGCGGTCTGGCCGCGCTCCTCGAGCAGCTTCTCGTAGTTCGTCTCGTCGAAGCCCTCGTCCACCTGCGTCTTGGTGAGCAGCAGCGGCAGGCGGCCCTCGCGGATCGTCTCCTCGGTGATGATGCACTTGCGGATCTCACCGTGATCCGGCACGTCGTACATCACCTCGAGCAGCGATTCCTCGACGATCGATCGCAGTGCGCGAGCGCCGGTCTTGCGGGTGATGGCCAGCTCGGCCGCTGCCTGGAGGGCGCTCTCGGTGAAGACCAGATCAACCTTGTCCAGCGACAGGAACTTCTGGAACTGGCGCGTGATCGCGTTCTTGGGCTCCGTGAGGACGCGGACGAGGTCTTCCGCGGTGAGCGACCTGAGCGTAACCACCACCGGCAGCCGGCCTACGAACTCGGGGATGAGACCGTACTTGAGCAGGTCCTCCGGCATAAGCCGCTCGAGGATTCGCTCCCGGTCGATCTCCGCCATGTGGTTTTCGGCACCGAAGCCCATGGAGCGCTTCCCCACCCGCTCCTCGACCAGCTTCTCCAGCCCATCGAAGGCGCCGCCGCAGATGAACAGGATGTTCGTCGTGTCGATCTGGATGAAATCCTGGTGGGGGTGCTTGCGGCCGCCCTGCGGCGGCACGTTGGCCAGCGTCCCTTCGAGGATCTTCAGGAGAGCCTGCTGGACGCCCTCGCCCGAAACGTCACGGGTGATCGAGGGGTTGTCCGCCTTGCGGGCGATCTTGTCGATCTCGTCGATGTAGATGATGCCGCGCTGGGCTCGGGCGACGTCGAAATCGGCCGACTGGATGAGGCGCAACAGGATGTTCTCGACGTCCTCGCCGACGTAGCCGGCCTCGGTCAACGAGGTCGCGTCGGCGATGCAGAACGGCACGTCTAGGATCTTGGCGAGGGTCTGGGCCAGCAGCGTCTTGCCGGAGCCGGTCGGCCCGACCAGCAGGATGTTCGACTTTTGGAGCTCCACGTCATCGATCTGGTGACCGGCGTTGACCCGCTTGTAGTGGTTGTGCACGGCCACGGAGAGGACCTTCTTGGCCTTCTCCTGGCTGATGACGTACTGGTCCAGGGCCATCTTGATGCCGCGCGGGTTGGGCAGCTTGGCGACCTGCGGCTTCGCGCGCGGCGATTCGAGCATCTCCTCTTCGATGATTTCCTGGCAGAGGTTGATGCACTCGTCGCAGATGTAGACGCCCTGGCCCGCGATGAGCTTGCGGACCTGCTCCTGGCTCTTGCCGCAGAAGCTGCAGCGATATGGAACCTTGGGGCCGCTCTTGGTCGTCGTCACGGTCCTTGACCTGTCCTTTGCGACTCTAGCCCTAGCCCCGATCCAGCTCGGCAGCTGGAGCGTCGCCCTTACCTGCAATGCCGTCGACTCCGTCGGCGGCGTCCGCCAGCCGGCTCAATACCGCCAGCGCAGATGCCGAGGCGGAGTAGACGGCGTCGATGATGCCATACTCCTTCGCCTCCGTTGGGGACATGAAGTAATCCCTTGAGGTATCGGCAACGATCTTCTCGAGCGGTTGCCCAGTGTGGCGGCTCAGGATCTCGTGATTCGTGTTGACCAGAGTCTCCATTTCCTTGACCTGGATGAAGACGTCCGGGGTGTTGCCGCGGAAACCGCCCGAGCCCTGGTGGATCATTATCCGGCTGTGCGGCAGAGCGAAGCGCTTGCCTGGAGCGCCCGCGGCCAGGAGCACCGCCGCCATGCTGGCCGCCATGCCGATGCAGATCGTGCTCACCGGGGCGCGGACGTACTGCATCGTGTCGTAGATCGCCAGACCGCTGGTGATGACCCCGCCGGGCGAGTTGATATAGAGGCTGATGTCCCGCTCCGGGTCCTCGGCGTCGAGGAAGAGCAGCTGGGCAATCACGAGATTGGCGACGTTGTCCTCGAGCGTGTCGCCGAGGAAGATGATCCGCTCGCGCAGAAGCCGCGAGTAGATGTCGTAGGCGCGCTCGCCACGGCTCGAGGACTCGATCACCATCGGCACAAGCATCGGATCGTCTCCTCTTCGCTTGGTGGCGCTAGGCTCCGCGGGCGCTAATGGCCGGCGGCGTCACGCTCTCAGATTCGCCGAGTCCTGCCGGCGCGGCAGAGTCGGCCGGCGGAGTCTCGACGGCTGAGCCTGACCCGGCAGCCTCGATGTGCTTGATGCGCGGCGCGTCGGGGTGAGCGTCGAGCCACTCGTCCACGAGCTGCTCCACGGTCCGAGACTGCCGGATCGTGTTTCTGATCGAGTTTCGACCGCGTTCGCTCTCGAAGTACTGGATCAGGCTGCGATCGTTGGCATAGCGGGTCTTCGCCTGCTCGACCTCTGCCTTGACCTCGGCATCCGAAACCTCAACGCCCTTCACTTTGGAGATCTCCGCGATGGCCAGCAGGCTCTTCGCCCGCTTCTCGGCCTCGGGGCGGAACTCCGCGCGCATCTCGGCGTCGGTCTTGCCCGTCGCCTTGAAATACGCCTCATCGCCGATCCCCTGACGGGCCAGGGCGGAGCGCATCTCGTCACGCATGACCTCGACTTCCTGGTCGATGAGGACGTCCGGCAGGTCGATGGTGGCGTTCAGGGCGGCGTACTCGACGATCCGCTCGGCGAACTGATGGCGGGCTCGATCGAGCGCGTTCTCTTCCAGGCGCTTGCGCAACTCGACCTTGAGGTTGGCCAGGTCCTCGAATCGGCCTACGGACCGGGCGAATTCGTCGTTGGCCTCGGGCACGACCTTGGTGCGCAGCTCCTTGAGCTTCAGCTCGAAGTGGATGTGCGCGCCGCGCATCGATTCGACCTGGAAGTTCTCCGGAATGTCGATGTCGAACTCGCGGTCTTCGCCCTTGCGCATCCCGACGATGTGGTCTTCGAAGCCCGGATACAGCCGGTTCTGACCCAGGACGAGCGGCATCTGCTCCGATGACCCGCCCAAGAACTTGGCGCCGTCGCGCGTGCCGTCGAAGCCGACGATCACATAGTCGCCCTTGTCGGCGGCACGGCCTTCCACCGGTTCGTAGTGGCCCTCGCTGTCGCGCAGCTCGTCGACGACCTTCTCGACCATCGTCTCGTCGACTGGCTCGACCTCGGGCTTGAAGGGGAAGTTCTCGAAGTCGCCGAGCTTGATCTCCGGCCGCACCTGCAGGGTCGCCTTGAAGATGACCGGCTTGCCCTCCTCGGCCTGGGTGACTTCGACCTCGGGGGAATCCAGCGGCAGGATCCGCTGGTCGCGCACGGCATCGCGCACGGCACTCTCGACGAGGAGATCGACGGCCTCATCCATGACCGTCGAGGCGCCGACAACGCGCTCGACGACGGACCGCGGCGCTTTGCCGGGCCGGAATCCCGAAATGCGTTGACGTTGCGAAAGGTGGCGAGCGGCTTCGTCCAGCGAGCGGGTCAGGCGCTCGGCCGGGAGCTCGAACTCGATCTGGAGGCGGGACCTGGGAAGGGGGGTGTTGGTCGTCTGCATCGCGGCCGATTATACGGGCCCCGGCCCCGCGCGGCGGGGAGCGGAGGCCGAGGTCCGGAGCCGGCGGGACGGCGACCCCACGGCCGCTCGGTCAGCGGTCCTTTTCTTTGACCCAACCTACATGCTTGCGCAGGAGCCCGACCATGCCCAGCTGGAACTGGTGCTCGTCGGTGTGCTCGGGCAGCGCACCGAGCTCGCCCGCGCTGAGCGAGACATCGACGTGCGTGGCCGTCAGAGCGACGACATCGTCCGCCGGCACGAATACATGGCGTGCCTTCCAATGGAGTTGGACGACGATGCCGTGGAAGATGTCCTCCTCATGGGAGCCCAGGAGGTCGTAGAGGGTCCCGACCTGGTGGCCGTCCGACCGAACCGGGGTGTTCTCGGGAACGGCCCGCCAGGCGATCGGCTGGTCCGGGTCGGTGGCGGCGTCGGAGCTTGGTGTCGGGTCCATCGTTGGTCCTCCTGGCTCATCGAGCCGCTTTCACGCAGTAGGCGAAACCTGGGGCGAGCTCGCCGGCGAGCTCTGGGCCGAAGCCACCATATGAGGGCCGATGGCTTTGCAGATGTGGCGGACGATCGCGAAACCTTCCGCGAACGATTTGTCGTCCATCGTGTATGCCGCAACGATGTACGTCTCGGAACCGAGGGTGACGATCCCGGATGAGTTCATCACGTACAGGTCGTCCGGGCCTTCGACCCAGCCGTCCTTCAGAGCGATCGTCGCCCCGGCCGGACTGCTGTCGCCGACGCCGACCCGCTGGTCGGCCTGGATGTGCTCCATCAGCTTGAACGCCAGAGCGCGATCTGTCGCGTTCAGGACCGTCCCCGCGTGCAGCCTCTCGAGCAGTGCGACCATCGCCGCGGGCGTGATCGTGCTCCAGCCCCAGCCGATCGCCGGCGTCTGCGGGGTCAGGCCGGAGATGCCGACCTTCTTCATGAAGGCGTTGATCCCAGCCTGGTAGCCGATCTCTATGTACAGCGCCGAAGCGGAAGCGTTCCTCGAATTTTCGATCATCGTGGTCAGCAGCGAGCGCTCGGTGGCGTTCGGGCCCCTGCCCTTGGCCTCGAGCTGGGTCAGCAGGGTCAGCATGATCGGCACTTTCATCGAGCTCGCGACCAGATACGGGCGGTCCGCGTTGTAGGTGTACGTCACGCCGCGGGTGACGTCGTAGAGCTCCACGCCAACCCGGGTCTTGTAGTCGGCGAGGTAGTCGGCCAGGGCCGTGTCCAGCGCGTCGAAGCTGGCGTTGGCGATGCCCGTGGGTTGGATCGTGGTGAGCGCAGACGCCGCGAGCCAGCCTGTGCCGTGCCGGCCCGGGGTCTCCCAGCTCGCCTCGTCCAAGACCTTGCCGTCGACTGTGGCGAACTGCAGGGTCAGCGTGAGCGGGAAATTGGCGCCGAGATGGACCTGGGCCACCGCGTCGTCGCTGGCCTTCGCGTACACGACCACGGCCGCGGTAGTCCAGACCTGTGTCGGCTGCGGCGTGGGAGAAGGCGTGGGCGACGGGACTGGAGAGGCGGTTGGCGACGGCGTCGGAGACGGCCCGAGCGCGTTCGTCGACGTGGCGGGGCCGGCTGGGGTCGACGACGAAGATGCCCGCGGACCCGACCCGCCTCCGCAACCGACCAGCACGCATGCCAGGAGGCACACGAGCAAACGACGCATTGCCACGTTACGACACCTCTGGACGAGCCAGCCCCCGACTCGACTGACTCCCGTCGAACCCTACGCGCCACAGATAATACTGTCGAGCCATCCGGTCGGAACCGTACATGCGACAATCTGGGCATGACACACGTGCGTCGATCCCCGCTGGCGCTGTTCGCCCTGGTCGCCCTGGTCTCAGCTTGCGGCTCCAATCCGCCGAGCCTCGCGCCCAGCCAGACGGCCCCCAGTCCAACTTCGGTCGCGTTGCCGTCTGGCACGCCGACCGCATCCCCGACGCCGCAGCCCACGCCCTCTCCGACGGCAGTTCCGACCGTTGCGATCGTGCCGGTTGCGGACTACCGGACGATCGCGACCACGATCGATCAGGCGGGCGTGGAGGCCATCCTGGCCGGCACGAACAAGCAGTTCACCACGCTCGAGCTCGTCGACGGCGACTCGGCCGGCATCCTCGCGGCGCTCGGCCTGGCCCAGCCCTCGGTCGTGAGCCGTCTTGTGCTCGCGCCTACCGCCGCGGCCCTCGAGGCGGACCTCGATGCCAAGGCGGCACGCCTCGGCATCGTCCGGGCGACGGACGTCGGCCCCAGCGTGCGAGCGCTCGGATGGGGCACGCTGTCGCTCTTCGGGGTCGCTCGGGTCAAGAGCCTGACCGACTGGCCGCTGCAGGCCAGCCTGCCGGAGACCGCGTCCGCGGCGACGTTCGATCCATCGCAGACCTGGACGATCGCCGCGGCCGGCGACGTCATGCTCGACCGAGGCGTATACAAGGTCGTCAAGCTCCAGGGCAAGGGCGTCGATTTCCCGTTCTCCGGCGGCACCGCCACGATCACGAGCCGCTACTGCTGCTCATCGTGGGACTGGGTCATGCCGCGCACCAAGGTCGACGACACGACCCAGGACATGCGCGCCCTGACGTCGGGAGCCGACCTGTCGATGGTGAACCTGGAAGGCCCCGCGCCGGTCAACGCCTCTTACCACGCCACGGGAATGATCTTCAACTTCAACCAGGCCCTTCTTGCCGGGCTCCAGTACGCCGGCATCGATTGGGTCTCGCTGGCGAACAACCACATCCTCAACGCCGGCAGGCAGGGCGTCGTCCAGACGATCACGGCGCTGGATAAGATCGGGATCGCCCATAGCGGGGCCGGCGCGACGCTCGCGGCGGCGCGGACCCCGGCCGTCTTCACCATTGATGGCGTCAAGGTCGCGGTCCTGGCTTACGACGCGATCTCACCCGGCGAGGCCGCCGGCCCGGCGAAGCCGGGAACCGCCGAACTCGGCGCCGGCACCGCCCCGGCCGACATCAAGGCAGCCAAAGCCGCCGGCGCCCAGATCGTCATCGTCTACCCGCACTGGGGCATCGAATACAAGACCGGACCGACGGCGGCGCAGAAGAGACTGGCGCACCAGATGATCGATGCCGGCGCGGACATGATCATCGGCAACCACGCCCACTGGGCGGGGGCGATGGAGGTTTACAAGGGCAAGCCGATCTGGTACGAGCTCGGCAACTTCGTGTTCGACCAGACGTGGTCCGAGCAGACCGAGGAAGGGCTCGTGCTCGAACTGACGTTCAGCGGCTCGACCCTCGTTCAGGCGTGGGTCCACCCGACGATCATCCTCGACGGCGCCCAGCCGAACCTGCTCGATCCGACCAGCGGCAAGGCCGTCCTGGCCCGCGTCTACGGCGCCCTGCTGCCCTGGTAGTCGGCGCCGCAATCGCGTCGCCGGTGGTGGGCAAGGCGGGGGTCGAACCCGCACGCCGCTTACGCGGCCACCACGGGGATGCTCTATCCGGCCCCTCGTGGCGGGCGATGCAGAATCGGCACTGTTAGCGTGTGAGTCGAACTCCGAGTTCGGCCCAACGCAGCCTAGCGCCAGTACAGCTCCGCCGAAGAGCGCGTGAGGGCCCGCCGACGACGAGGACCCGGCCATCCCGCAGCAGGACAGCCATGGCCTCGCTGCGGGGCGTTGTCATCGATCCGGTGACTGTGAACGTGCCGTGGGCGGGCGGGGTGGAGGCGCCGGAGTTGGCGCCATGGTCGGGCTGCCAGTCGGAGTCGGACTCGGCGAGGGCGAGGGCGAGGCCACGCTGCTGCCCGCACCCGGCGACAGCCAGGATCAGAGCCAACGCGCCGAGCTCGCCCTGCCGACCTGCGGCCACGGGGCCCGGAAGAACGGGAATTCATATGCCTCGGCGATCTGTCGCTACGGCTTCAGCTCATAGATGGCGGCGGCGCTCGATGATGGAGCGTCGTTGTCTTCCGTCCATCCACCCGTGACGAGGACGCGGCCGTCTTCCAGAGCCGTCTCGGTCCTGCCTGACATCCATCCCCCGCTACCCAGATCTGTGAACGACTCTGAGCCTGGGTCGTATAGGATGGCGTCCCAGCCGATTATCAGCACGCGGCCGTCAGGCATCAGGCTAGCCGTCTCGCTGTTTCCCCTGAATGGCCAGGCGATCGACTTGAACCGAAGGGTCAACGGATCGAACAGCTCGGCGGCGCTAGGCGTGAACTCCTCCCATTTGTCCTGGGTATTCCCGACGCCGCCCACAACCAGGACCTGTCCGTTTTGTAGCAAGGTGGCCGCGTGCTGCGATCTCGCCTCGCTAAGACTCCCAGTGAGTTGGAACTTCCCGCTCGCGATGTAATAGATCTCGGCCGACGCGATCCTCGCTGTTCCTGTGGCTATCCCTCCGACCATCAGGACCCCGACCCCAGGCATCAACGTGGCCGTCTGAAGCTCACGAGGATCATTCATAGACCCCGTGAGGGTGAACGCGCCAGTCTTCGGATCGTACAGTTCGGCCGTTGCCGAGCCATCCCCTCCGCGCTCGAACGAACCCCCGGCCACGAGCACTCGTCCATCGGGCAGCAGAGTGACCGTCCCGCCTGAGTGTGGTTCGTGCATCGAACCAGTGGGCACGAACTGGCCTGTCGTTGGATCGAACAGCTCAGCCGTCCCCACCTCGTCGCCTCCCGCGATGAGTACCTGTCCGTTGCTGAGTCGAACGGCCATTGCCCCGATTGGCCTCGAAGGAATGCTCGCCGTCAGCGTGAACTTCCCAGTCCGGGGTTCGTACAACTCGGCGGTGCCGTTCTCGTCACCTCCGGCGACAAGGACTCGCCCGTCCTGCAGCAGAGTCGCGGTGTGCCCAAGGCGGGCCACATTCATGTGCGTTTGAGCGATCTCGAGCGACGGCACGGCCGCGCTACAGCCTGCATGGACCAGGATCACCACAAGCGCCATCCCGGCGGTAAGGACGTGGCGGCGCAGAGTGGCGTGGGTCCTACGATCCGTGTTTGTGACTCCTACCTCTGCCATCCGAACCACTGCAGGATGACGCATCGGGGAAGCATGCGTGATGCCACAGAGTGGTGGCGTTGGCGGAAAGCGAAACGAGAGTTGGCGGAGCTGTCCCAGGCGATATGGTCTATGCGGAACGGTCTGGTGCCCCCTCAGAACAGGCACCGTCTCGGTTCACGCTCAAACTGGTGGGCGAGGTCGGGGTCGAACCGACACGCCGCTTACGCGGCCACCACGGGGATGCTCTATCCGGCCCCTCGTGGCGAGCGATGCAGAATCGGCACTGTTAGCGTGCGAGTCAAACTCCGAGTTCGGCCCATCGCAGGCTACGGCCAGTACAACTCGGCCGAGGGTAGGTCGCTACCGTCGGGCGCCTGGCCTCCGGCGATAAGGACCCGTCCGTCGGCGAGCAGGGTGGCAGTCTGACCGTTCCGGGCGGTGATCATAGAGCCTGTCGGTGTGAACGTGCCCGTGGCCGGGTTGTACAGCTCGGCCAATGCGAGGGATATCGAGTCGTCGTTCCCTCCTCCAGCGACCAGAACCTGGCCGTTGGTGAGCAGAGTGGCGGTGAAGTATTGCCGCGCATCGTGCATCGATCCGGTTGGTGTGAACTTGCCGGTGGCCGGATCGTACAGCTCGACCGAGACGAGAGCCCCTGAGTCGCCGAGACCTCCGGCAACTAAGACCTGCCCATTGGCCAACAATGTCGCGGCGAAGTCCGTCCGTGCCGTGCGCATCGATCCAGTCGGGCTGAACTTGCCGGTGGCCGGGTCATAGATCTCAGCCGACGCTAGGCTCTCGTCGTCGGCCCCTTGGCCGCCTACGATGAGGACTCGACCGTCGCCCAGCCGAGTAGCTGTGAAGTTTGAGCGTCCAGTCTTCATCGATCCGGTGAGGCCGAACGAGCCGCTGGCCGGGTCGTACACCTCTGCGGTGTTGCCGCCATCTCCCCCTCCCACGATCAGGACGCGGCCGTCCGCGAGCAAAGTGGCAGTCTGGCCGCCGCTCACCAACGACCCGGTTGGACTGAAGGTGCCCGTCGCAGGGTCGTACAACTCCGCCGTGTTGTCGAGGCCGCCGGCGACCAATACGGAACCGCTGGAAAGCAGCGCGGCAGCTTGGTAAGCCCGAGGCTTCGACATAGATATGGTCGCACCGAACTTGCCGGTCGCTGGATCATACGACTCGGCGGAAGCGACAGCAGCGGCATTGTGGATCAGGCCCCCGACGATGAGGACCCGGCCATTTCCCAGCAGAGTCGCTGTGTCGTGAGTGCGGTCCGCGCTCATCGAGCCCGTCACTGTGAACGTCCCGTGAGCGGGCGTCGGTGACGGCGCGGAAGTCGGCGCCAATGTCGGGCTCGGGCTGGCGGTCGGGCCCAGGCTCGACGAGGGCGATGCCGGGCCTCCCCCGCACCCTGCAACGGCCAGGATCAGGACCAACGCGGCGAACGCCCGCCCTGTCGAACGGCTGCCCCTATCAATCCCCGGACTGGCCCTCACGCTCTGCCTCCCTCTGTCATCCGAACCACTGCAGGATGACGCATCGGGGGAGCGCGCGTGATGCCACAGGGTGGTGGCGTTGGCGGAAAGCGAAACGAGAGTTGGCGGAGCTGGCCCAGGCGATATGGTCTATGCGCGACGGTCTGGCGCCCCCTCAGAACAGGCCCGTCTCGGTTCACGCTCAGTTCGCAGAGACGTGGTGGGCGAGGCGGGGGTCGAACCCGCACGCCGCTTACGCGGCACCAGCTCCTAAGGCTGGCGCGTCTGCCATTCCGCCACTCGCCCGTGGTGCAAGAGTCTAGCGGGGGCGCCGATGCGCTGCGACGCGGCGCGGAGCCGGATCAGACGTGGCGCAGGCGATTGTGGCGCGTGCCGGGTCGCCCGCCAGGCGGCACGGGCGCCGTCTTCGCGGGCGTCGCCTTCCTGGGCCCAGCGGCCACCTCGCCGGAAGCTTCGGCCTTGCGTGCGTCCCGCCGAGCACGGATCCGCTCCCTGGCGGCCGCGAAACTGCTCCCGTCAGGGCTGAACAGCTCATTGACCAGCCGCTTGCCCGCCTCGGCGGTCACCGGGCGGAGGATGTTGCCGCCCAGCTCGGAGATCGTACCCTTCAGGTCGCGCGCCTCACGCTCGGGCCGGCTCTTCTCCAGGTAGGCTCCGAACTCGCGCTCGAGCAGCCCGCGGACCTGCTCGCCGTCATCGCCCAGCGAGTGCAGCGCCTTGTCGATCTGCTTGGGCAGCATCGACTTGGGCAGATCCGCCTTCGGACCGAACACGGCCCGTCGGACGGCGCGGTAGGTCCGCTTCGGGCCGCCAAGGACCATGAACGCCGCGCCCGCGGCGACCGCGACGGTCTTGCCCGGCGCCCGCCGGATCTTTGCGGGAATATCGACCGCAGCGCGGCCGGCCGCCTCGAGCCCTATGACCTCGTCCAGCAGGAGCTGGCGGCGGGCTACGACTTCCGCCCTAGCGGCATCTGTTCGCGCACCCACTCGATAGTCTCCTTGGTAGTTTCTATGGTCTGGTTGGGCAGCAGCCGGTCCTTGAGTTCCTTGAAGTCGGCCTTGCGCAGAACGAGGATCGCGGCGAGGATCGCGTAAAGGATCAGGAAGACGGCAAGGGCGACGGCGATCGAAATCCCCCAGCTCATCGGCACGCCGAGCAGCGCTCCGAGCAGGCCGCCGACGATGGCGCCGACGATTGCTATGCCGACGGCCGCGACGATGCGGTTCAGGGCTCCGGTCTCCACTGCCAGCCCGACGATCGCGCCGACGACGCCGAACAGGACGGCCAGCACGATCACTCCGGCGGCGATCGGTCGGTCGGCGGCCGAAACGGCGTGGCCGTCGAACCAGGTCAGCCCGCCGAAGAAGGTGCTGCCGACCCAGCCCAGGGCGCGGCTGGTCAGCTGCAGCCACAGGACCGCGCCGACGACGACCGCCACCACGAGCGAAACCAGGAACGCCAGCCCGAGACGTGGCGCGGCATGCGGGATGATCAGCATGGCGAGCGTCACCGTGGTTGCGATCAGGAGCGTCGAGCCGTGGAGTGCGCCCCATCCGATCGAGCCGAAGACCCACTCGTCGAGCCAGAGGATCGACCCGACCAGGGCCACCACGCCGGCCATGAAGAAGCAAGCCAGGGCGACACCGCCGAGGATGGCCGCGCGCCTGATCTCGGCCATGATCTCGGACAGCTCGGTCGAAAGGAGCTTGAAGTGGGCCGAGATGAGGCCGAGCAGGGCTGTTCGCGTTCGACCGAACTGCGCGCCGAGGCTCGGCGGCGCCGAGTCGGCGGGCTTGCCGGAACTCACGCTACCGGCACTTGATGGTGACGGATCGGATGAGGAGGGCCGGTCGGCCAAGGGACCTCCTGAAGCTACGGTCGGACAGCACTACGATCATAGCAGCGGGACGGGCGGCGTCGGCAAATCCGACGTCGAGAATGTGAGCCGGCGAAGAACCTGCGGCCGAGTTGGCGGGCGCGGAAGCCGTTCGAGACGAACGAGGGACGAACCGACTACGCTCCCACTATGCCCGAACCGAAGCCGCCCAAGCTCGAAGCCGCGCCGGCAGCGCGCTCGCTGCGGACGGCGGTGCTCCTGGCAGTGGGCACCGAGCTGACCGTGGGCGAGACGCGCGACACCAACGGCGGCGATCTGGCGCGGTCGCTGGCAGAGTACGGAGTGGAAGTCCAGAGGATCGTGGCGCTGCCCGATCGTCTGGCGACCGTCGTCGACGCGCTGCGCGACGCCCTGGACGACGCCGATTTCGCCGTCACGACCGGCGGCCTCGGGCCCACGCCCGACGATCTGACCCGTGAGGCAATCGCCGCCGCCGTCGGGGAGCGGCCCGCGGTGGATCCCGAGCTGGAGCGCTGGCTGCGCCATCTGTTCGAGCGGCGCGGCCTCCCCTACCACAACACGAACGCGAAGCAGGCCTGGCTCATCCCATCGGCGACGGCGATCCCCAACGAGCGCGGAACCGCGCCGGGGTGGTGGGTCGATCGGCCGGACGGACGCGTGATCGTGGCGCTGCCCGGGCCGCCGGGCGAGATGCGGCCGATGTGGGAGGGCTGGGTGCTCCCGCGCCTGACCGCCCGTGGCCTGGGGCAGGAACGCGTCACGCGGACGTACCGCCTGACTGGCATCGGCGAATCGGCCGTGGCCGCGCTGCTGGGAGAGCGGCTGCTCCGCGACGAGAATCCGATCGTGGCCACGTACGCGCGCTCGGATGCGGTGGACGTGCGCATCTCCGCCAGCGCCGACGCGAGCCACTCGCCGGAGCAACTCGTCGAGGCGGCCGCGACCGTCGTGCTGGCTTCGGTCGGCAAGTACGTGTGGGGCCGCGACGGCGACACGTGGCCCCTGGTCCTGGGTCGAGAGCTGGCGGCGCGCGGCTGGACCGTCGCGCTCGTCGAGGCGGGCACGGCCGGCGCCGCGATGCGCCTCCTCGGCGACGCCCCGTGGCTCGTCTCGTCGCGCCTTCTGGCGCCCGCGGAGACGAATGCGGCGATCGCCGCCCTCGCCGGCCGGGCCCGGGACGCCGCCGGTGCGACCGTCGGACTGGCAGTCCGGGCTATCGAGTCGGGCGAGGACACCCAGGTCGAAGTCGCCGTGAGCGGGCCGTTCGGCGCTCGTGAGACGCGCCAGACGGCTTTCCTGGGCGGCACCGAGGGCCGCAGGCGGGCAGGGATCGCGGCCGCGGCGTTCCTCCATGCCACAGTTCGGGACGCGCCGGCCGCCGAATGAGATCGGCCTCGTCAGGTCCGCGCAGGAAGGCCGCTTCTGGCGGACAATACGCGCCAGCGGTTGTCGTGAGGCCCGAAGCTGGAGCGAGCATGAGCGTCAAGGAGAGGATCGGGGCGGCCGAGCTCGTCCGAATGCCACTGTTCGAGGGCCTGGCGGAAGCCGACCTTGCGTCCCTGGCCGCGGCATCCTCCCGGCGCCGCCTGAACGACGGCGAAACCCTGGTCGAGATGGGCGACCCGATCTCCGACATCCACTGGCTGGAGAGCGGCCAGCTGGCCCTGCGCGTCTGCCACGACGGGCGCTGGGTCCTGGTCTCGACGCTGCACGCGGGCGACCTGCTCGGCTGGTCGGCGCTGCGCGAGGACCCGACGGCCCTGTCCACCGCCCGAGCGATCGGTCCGGCGGTGATGCTGTCGATGCCGGCCTCGGGCCTGTTGGACCTGCTGGTCGGCGGCTCGACCCAGTCTCAGCTGCTGCTGCGCCGGCTCTTCGGGATCGCGACCCAGCACCTGGACGAGAGCCGCGGGCAGCTGCTCCAGCTGGGACGCGAGGGGGTCATCTCCGCGGGTTGACGGGGCCGCGGGCAACGGCGCCGCTCGGCGCCGCTCGTCGTGTGCGCCTGCGCCTGCGGCCCCTAGCGGCGCGAGGCGCGAGCCAGGGCCTCGAGATCCGGGATCACGATCGTTTCGCGGTCCATGCGCAGCAAGCCGTCGGCCACGAACTCGCCCAGCAGCTTGTTCACGCTCTGCCGCGTGGCCCCGATCATGGCCGCCAGGTCGCTCTGCGTCAGCGGAGCGTCCAGCCGTATCGAGCCGTCGGCGTCGCGCGAGCCATGCTCTTCCGCCAGGCGT
>Ga0182017_10000880_pt1 | contig 23584 bp, 16 predicted proteins | sample 712E3DmetaG_FD_120492 | JGI IMG/M metagenome (GOLD analysis project Ga0182017, IMG submission 120492) | Permafrost microbial communities from Stordalen Mire, Sweden - 712E3D metaG | ecosystem: Environmental > Terrestrial > Soil > Wetlands > Permafrost | place: Sweden: Stordalen | collected... | reverse complement strand
TCCCCAAGACCGCATTCACCGAGCAGCCGACAATTTCCAACGGGCTGGACAGCAACGCCATGGCGCGTTTTCAGGCTACTCCTGGCAGCAGGGCAAGCAAAGGAATTTGCGGCCGTTCGGTGCTCTGATATGGGAACCCTGAAAGGCTTCGCTTTGCCCTTCGGCCCCCCACCTGCCACCACCCCACGCTCGCTTCCCCCTTCGGGGACTTCGGGACCTGCACCTTCCCCACCACACCCGCTCGCTACGCTCGCGCCCTCGCGCTCGGCCTCGCCTTGCCCTTCGGCCCCCCACCTGCCCCCACCTCCCCGCTCGCTTCGCTCGGCCTCGCACGATGGTGCGCCGCCGGCGAGGGCGCGCGCGAAGCGCGCGGGGTGGGCAGGGTGGGCTGTCCGTCCCGAAGGGCCGGCGGGCTCCCCACGCGACTGGCCACCAGATGCTGTAGCCGCATGGAAATGGTAATATCTTCCTTGGCTGGGCACCTGGTTCCAGCCGTGTCACCCAGCCGGAGAGAGACATGAAAGCATCTTCCTTGCTTGGCACGCTTCTCTTTGTCTGGTTCGCTCCGCTGGTGGTGGGACTTTTCGGCTGTGGGGGAACCGTGGCCAGTAACCCGCCCACCACCAAGGCCGACGCCGCGGCCCTTCCCGCTGGTGGCAGTGGCGGCACGGGCGGAGCCACGCTTGGCACCGGCGGCAGCGCGACCAGCACGGGCGGGGTAACTTCTGGCTCGGGTGGCGGCACGGGCACCGGCGGTAGCGCGCCCACCGCGGGCGGCACAACTTCTGGCTCGGGTGGCGCCACTCGCGCCGGAGGCAGCGCGACCAGCTCCGGCGGCATAACTTCTGGTGGCGTCACTGGTACCGGCGGCGGCACCACCAGCTCCGGCGGCGCGCCCCCTGGATCGGGCGGCTCAACCACCGCTACGAGCGGGTCGACGACCGACATGGGCGGCAATACATCCAGAAGCGGCGGCAGCATGGCAACCGGGGGCCGCAGTGGCAGCGGCGGCATGGTCGCAAGCGGGGGCACCATTGAAAGCGGCGGGTCAGTGGGGAGCGGTGGGAATGCGGGAAAGGGTGGCTTCGACGGTGGAAGCGCAGGCTCGGGAGGAAGCTCAGGATCCGCTGGCTCCTCACGTGATGGCTCAGCCGACGCTTCCTCGGGCGGCGCGAGCGGGACCATCGACGCGGGCAGCGGCGGGCCAGAGCAGTGCACGAGCCGAGCGGCCATCGATAGTTCCAAGTGGAAGTTGGTGTGGTCGGACGAGTTCGACAAGGACGGTGCCCCGGATGCTTCGAATTGGGGCTACGAGAAGGGATTCGTCCGCAATTCGGAGCTCCAGTGGTACCAACCGGACAATGCCACGGTGTCGGGCGGACTGCTCACCATCGCGGCGCAGAAGCAACAAGTCTTGAACCCCAATTACAAGGCGGGCAGCACCGATTGGAAGCAGAATCGCCAATACGCCCAGTACACGTCGACCTCGATGACGACCTCGGGAAAGAAGAGCTTCCTATATGGCCGGTTCGAGTTGTGCGGCCAGATCGATACACGTCAAGGCAGCTGGCCCGCCTTCTGGATCTTGGGCAACGGGCTCAGCTGGCCGGCCTCTGGCGAGGTCGACATCATGGAGTACTACGCCAATGGCGTGCGTTCCAACATCTGCAAGCCCTCGGGGGGCAATTGCGACTGGTCGGGCAGCGTGAGCCAGTCGCTGAGCTCACTTGGCGGCACAACCTGGTCGAACAAGTTCCACCTATGGGCGATGGAGTGGGATTCGCAGAAGATCAATCTCTACTTGGACGACAAGCTCGTATACGGCTACACCATCACCAGTACGAACCCGTACACAGGGAATCCCTTCTACATGCTCGTCAATCTCGCCATCGGCGCGAACGGCGGCGACCCGTCGGGCACGACGTTCCCGATCACCTATCTGGTGGACTACGTGCGCGTCTACCAGAAGCCTTGACCTATGGCCCATTCTCTGCCGATACCAATTTGCCGTCGGACCTCGGCCTAGGCGCATCTGATACCGCCGAGACGGGACAACTGGATGCTTCCAGCGGGGACGGAAGCGACGGTCCCGGAACCGGCGGGACAGCCGGAACTGGCGATGTGGGCAACTACACATATCGGAGATGTGGGCAACTACACATATCGGAAGAGAAAGAAAGAATCTATGGACCAGCGGCGCAGTTCCGCTACACTCGGTCGCGGTTCTTGGAGGAGGGTCGAACTCGATGCGCAGTCCTTCTGTCGGTGCCCCGTGTGGCAGAAATCACGTCGCGGCGGTTTTGTTTCTTTGGGTGGCTTCGAGTTTCGCGGTTGGCCTTGCTTCTGCGCCATCGCCAGCCCACGCCGACGATGAGGCCACGGAACAGGCCCGCAAGCACTACCTGAAGGGGAAACAGCACTTCGACCTTGGCAAATGGGACGATGCCATCGCGGAGTTCGAAGAAGCCTACCGGCTGCACGCCGATGCGAGTTTTCTCTTCAACATGGCGCAGGCCTATCGCCGCAAGGGCGATCTGCAACACGCCTTGGACCTGTACAAGAACTACCTCATCGAGAATCCCGAAAGTCCCAAGCGAGGCGAGATCGAAGGGCGCATCCAGACACTCGAAAAGGAGATGAAACGTCGGCAGATCGCAGCCCCGGCCGCGAGCCCAAACGAGCCACCGCCGGCGCCAGCCGCCGTCGTGGGTTCCGCGCCGGTGCTGGTGCCAGCCCCGACGCCAGCAGCAGAGGCCACCCCTCCCGCGCCCCCGCCTGCGGCCCCCACGGTCACAGCACCGGCGCCGCCTGCGCCCAGCGCCGCACCTCCCGTCGCCGCGGCCGTCTCGCTTGCGCAGAATGCCCAGCCCAGCGCTGCCCCCGAGGCGCAGTCGTCGGGGCGCCGCCTGCGAGTAGCGGGAATCGTGTGCGGCGCCGCTGGACTGGCTTCCATCGGCACAGCCATCTACTTCTACGCCCATGCCGTCTCGCTCTCAGATAGAGTCTCCAATTCGGCCACGCCCGACTCCGACTACCGATCTGGCAAGACCGCCGAAACCATGCAGTGGGTCTTCTACAGCGTGGGTGCCGGGGCGCTGGTCGCCGGATCGATCCTCTACTTCCTGGGTTGGACGTCCACAGCCGGCGGCCCACCAGCGACCGCGGTTGCACCAATGTTCGGACCGGGGATTGCGGGCCTTTCAGCCCAGGGGACATTCTGATGCGCGGCCGGTTTGTCATCTCCTTCCTCTTCATTGTTGCGCTGGCTTCAGGCTGCGGCTTCAACCCGCATCCGATTGACGGAACGCTGTCGTGCAACGACGGCTGTCCAGCCGGCTATGTCTGCCGGACGGCCGAAAATCGCTGCTGGCGTGCCAGTACGCCGATCGCTGATGGCGGCAGCGATGGCGCGGTTGTGCCCAAAGACGGCACCGCCCCTGACATTGGCGCCCGCGATGGATTGACGGCTGAGGCAGGCAGGGATGTTTCGGCGGACAGCAGCAATCCTTCCGACGCTGCCGGCAAAAAGGACGGTGGTGCCGAGGATGGCGGGGAAGGCGCCGACACAGTTGGTTCAAGCGATGACGCCCCAGTGAGCGCGGACGGAACCGCGGGCAATGGCGATACTGGCGGGGCTGGCGGTGGCGCGGGCGGTGGTAGCGATGGCTCGGCTATCACCGATGGCAGCGGTGACGCCGAGCGCGGAGCTGCCGGTGCAGGTGGGAGCGGGATGACCTCAGGCGGTACCAGTGGCGGTGGTGGGAGCGTCACGACCTCAGGCGGCGTCACTGGCGGCAACAATTCCGGCGGGAGCGTCACGGCCTCGGGCGGTATCACTGGCGGCAGCCACGCCAGTGGCGGCGTGGGCGGAACCGGAGGCGGCGTTGGGGGCTCAGGCGGTGCTGGCAGCGGTGGTTCCGGCGGCGCGAGCAGCTCAGGTGTTTGCGTGCCGACGATCGACAAGCAGTGTGTCGATTCCACGCACCTCAAAACCTGCGGGGCCGATGGTCAGTGGCCGGCAACCGGAACGCCTTGCCCCTACGTCTGCATCGACAACCCGGGAAACACCGATGCCTGCGGCGGGGTTTGCGTCCCCACCACCGACAAGCAGTGCGCCGATTCCACGCACCTCAAGACCTGCGGCGCCGACGGCCAGTGGCCGGCAACCGGAACGCTCTGCCCATTCGTCTGCATCGACAACCCGGGAAACACCGATGCCTGCGGCGGGGTTTGCGTCCCCACCACCGACAAGCAGTGCGCCGATTCCACGCACCTCAAGACCTGCGGCGCCGACGGTCAGTGGCCGGCAACCGGAACGCTTTGCCCATTCGTCTGCATCGACAACCCGGGAAACACCGATGCCTGCGGCGGTGTTTGCGTGCCCACCACCGACAAGCAATGCGCCGATTCCACGCACCTCAAGACTTGCGGGACCGACGGTCAGTGGCCGGCAACCGGTGATCTCTGCCCATTCGTCTGCATCGACAACCCGGGAAGCACCGATGCCTGTGGTGGCGCGTGCATTCCCGGGTCCAAGCAGTGCGCTTCTGGCGGGACGGCGAGCCAGACGTGCGGAGCCGACGGGCAATTGGGTTCGGCGACGGCCTGTCAGATCACCACCCCCAGCTGCGCTGGGGGGCACTGCGCGTACAAGCTGCCCAACGTGGGACAGCTTGCCGAAACCGACACGCAGTACGGCGGCTACATCTATGCGATGCAAATAACCCCGGCGGCCACCACAAAAGCGCTGCGGGTCGGTTTCTACGGTGCCGGTACAACGGGAAACATCCGGTTCGCAATTTACGACGAGAGCGGCGGGCTGCCGAACAACCTGCTCGCGAGCACGACGATTGCAGCCAACGCAAATGCAAACGTCGAGGTTGCCCTGGGCGCGACCGTGACCTTGGCCCTTGCAACCAACTATTGGATTGTCGCGCTCTCGGACTCGAACGTATCGATGCACGCGCTCACGACCAGCGGACCCGGCTACAGGTTTAACAACTACGCCGGATATCCCGCGATGCCCGCGGCTTTCCCGAAAACGGCCGCGGCGACGGCTACCAGCTACACGCTCGATTTCTACCTCGTGGTTCAAGACCAGTGACACGCGCAGGAGGGGCAACCGACATGCTATCAAACAGTGGCCAACCGTTCAGGAGTAGTGCGCGGTTCGCAGCACGATGTCTTTCGTGGTTCGCGCTTTTCGCCCTGCTGATGTTCGCGCGTGCGGCCACGGCCGACAACATGTGTGCGCCGGCTCTGGTGGGCGTTTTTGGGCTCACAGGTCCCCCCGATTTCGCGAACCAGCCCGAGGTCGTCGCGACCAACAACGATCTCGCGGTCCCGGCCGGGTTCGGTCAGCAGCTCGACGACCCGCGATGGAACGGTTCGTGGCGACAGGATTTTGCCGGCGGCGGAGCCACCGAAGCCGGGATGCGCGCGCTGCAAGACGGTAACGTCCTTTACCTCTCGTTCCTGGTCTACACCGATCCGACTGCAACACTTACCGCCGGTGGCGACAAGGTATTCGTCGGTTTCAGTGACGGCACCAAGGCCGATCTGGCGCAAATCGTGATCACCGCCGGCGAGCCGCTTCGCAACTCGCCCAGCATTTCTGGCTCCACGTGGTTCAAGACCATCAACGGGGGTACGATTTGGACCATCGGAGCGGGTCCCTTGGGTTGGGTCGAGACCGGCAAGATCAGGGCGTGGTCCGGCGATGGTACGCATGCGTGGGGCCCGGCGGGTGGTCCCGGCACCGGTGTGACCGGCGTTCGCTGGGCCATCAACATGCGAATCGATCTGGCACTGGTGGGCGCCCACTTGGGGCTCGGGGGAGCGCTGCCCCGCCCCTTCAAGTTCTTTTCCGAAATCAGCATCGCCACCCCGAGTGGGCCGGCGACCTACGATTGGCCCTTAGGGACTGCTTTGGATCTGTCGACCGGCGTTCCAACGTTCCTGATCACGAACTGGGGCAACGCGACCGCCGATTTGACGACGTGCAGCGGTACCTCGGTGACGTGGGACCACATCGGGACTATGCCCATCAGCTCTGGCATTCCGTCGACGACCGTCTACTACCCCCCGAAGACAAACCCCAACGACTTCGTTGCAGTCCTGACCGACACCATCCCGATCTCGCACACCGTCCAAGCACGATTTCGCCTCGCCAACTGGGGATCGCAGATTGGGGTCGGTGGCGATTGGAGGGACATCCTGCCTCCCAGTGGTGGCAATCCTGGCACCGTGCTCAATGGGACCCCGAATCCCAACGATCAGATTGTTTGGCATTGCGTAAATACCGGGGCGGGTGATCCATGCCCAACTCTCGCGAGCGGACAACCTAAGGATCAATGCCTGCTGGTCGAACTCTCGCAGGCCCCTGCGGCGGTTGGGGTCACATTCAAGCAAGACAGCGCGCGACGCAACATGGACTTCGTGAACGCCTCGAAATTCGAGCGATCGGCCGAAATCAGCATCAAGGGCCTCGCGCCCCTTCCTGGAAGTGGTGGACAGCGCGATGTCTACCTCTACGTCAAGGCAGCAAACATGCCCAAAGACGTGACGGCTGCCCCGCCTGGGGGATCCGCGGCCGGCCAGACGGACCAGGGCCGACCTGGAGCCACTGCGATGGTGGCTGGCCAGGACGGGCGTTCAGACAAACAGCCGAAATTGCCGCCCACAACCTACGAGCGCCTTTCGACGAGCTACCCCACGTACGAAGTTCACGTGTATCACACCACGGGAAAGACCCGACAAGAGGGCGGAAAGACCGTCACCGTGCTCGAGCCGCAGGTGCCTTTCGGCTATTTCGTGCAACACCAGGGCGATCTGGCCGGGTGGGAGCACAGTCTCGTGGGCGAAGGGGTGACGCTTGAGCTTGTCGCTCCGAACTTCTATCACGTCAAGGTTCCCGACAACGGCGCGGTGAACGTACACACAAAGATCGTCGCCTGTCAGAATCACTTCTTTGGGCTCTTTCGTTGCTGCTGTAGCCTGGGGCGAGCGCAGCCGGGCGGAGCCGACGGGTGGTTTGCGGCGTTTGGGCTGGGATTGCTGTTCGCCATGCGTGTCCGACGGCGTCGGCGAGGCGACAGCTGAGCGTCGCCGTATCCGACGGACCCGAGCTGACCAGTCGGTGGCCATCGCCGACAGAAAAACCATGGTCGGCCAGTGCCTGCGAGCCGCAAAGACTCTGTGCGGACAGTGTAGCGCTTGGGATTCTGTCGTTGCTCGCAGGAAGGGCAGCAGATGACGGTGATTCGCGCGGTCAGTGGCGCCCCAGCCGAAATCTGTGCAGCCCGCACGCAAGCTTGCGAGAGCGACGCCGACTCGGCCATGGTCATGGCTTCGGGCAGTTCAAATGGCGCCTAAAGCGACTATGCACGCGCGGGCAGCGGCGGCATGTCTCGCGGCACGCGTTTGTAGTGGAAACCCTGGGAGGGTTCGCTTCGCCCTTCGGCCCCCCACCCGCCACCTCCTACTGAGCAGCCTTGTCGTATACGGCCCAGCTCAGCTGTCCGGTATGGGCAACGGCAAATCGGTAGAAAGCACCCGTTCTGGGAACTGCGTCCCAACACGACGAGCTTCAGCACCCGAGATCCGGTGCTCAGGGCCTACTTCTTCGGGCGCTTGTTCTCCCGGAGCAAATCCCATAGTCCGCGAAGACTCAGCACCGGAAGCGGCGCTCTGGAAGCGGCAGCGAGAAGTGCTGAATCCCCGGTGATGAGCGCGTCAGCCCGTCCCGCAACCGCGGATGCCACGATCCATTCGTCGTCGGGGTCCGAGATTCCCAGGTTCAGGTGTTCCCTCGGTTTCGGAACCAGCACTGCTTCCCGCAGCAGATCGTCGATTTCCTCGATCAGTCTGCGCGGCATCCTGATTCGGTCGCGTAGCGCGCGGCGCAGTTCAGTCAGGACGACTTCGCCGACCACCAACTCATGCTCAAGCAAGACAGAGCTGAATAGATCGGCGCACAGGCCCCTCGTGGCAAAGGCGCTGACCAGCACGTTGGTGTCGAGAAAGACCCTCACGACAATTCGCGGAACACGTCGTCGTCAGTGAGGTATCCACGGGCTTCAGCAAGCGGAAGCGCCTTCTTGCGCAGTCGCTCAAATCGTAGCAAAGCAATTTGTCGCCGTAGAGCATCGCGCGCCAGATCACTTCGGGTGCGTCCAGTCTGAACGCAGGCACGTTCCAGCTCGCGCTCAAGCGTCTCGTCCAGTCGAATAGTGACGGTTGCCGTCTTCATCGTAAGACAAAGTAACACGCCGCTAGCGCCCCGGCAAGCCAACAGATGGGACAGCCGCGGATCGAGGCGTTTGGGGCGACCGGGAAGAACGCGGCAGGGACGACTTGCCGACAGAAATCTCTCAGATGCTGCCGCTGAGCTGGGCGCGACAATGCTAGCAATAGCGGCGTGACGCTGCCGGTGGCGCCACGGCTGCGGACAGCGGCCCGGCTGATGCGGAAGGAGGTACGGTCGGCAGCGAGGCTGTCACGGAGGTAGGCGGCAGACTCGACGACGGTTCACCTGGCACAGGAGGTGGTGCCGAGACCGGAGTTGGCGACGCCCCTGACGCTAGGCCGAATGCTCCCGCGGGAGGGACAGCTGGCGGCGTCGGCGGCATGAAAGGTATGGGAGGTACCGGTGGCGGCAGTAGCACGATTGGCGCACTGGACGCTTCTTTCGGCCAGCCGGATATTTGCGCCTGCGGGCTGAGAGTCCGTCAGCAGCAGTCACGGCGCCGGTCTCGCCAGCCGGCAGGCCGCGATCGACGTACCTCGATCAGTCGTTGATCGGCATCATTGCGGCGTTCTGGACCGGTTGCATTTCGCGCTGCTCGCTGTTCTGGCGCTGAACCACACCGCTTGTCCCATTCTCGGCGTTCGAGTTCAGCCGCGCAATCGACTCAATCGCTGTGTTCATCCCGCTCGCAATTCGCTGGGCGAACCTATCCAGATCTTCCGGGCTCACTGTCGTGCCTTCCAGAATGTAGCGCACGTACGCTTGGTCCGATTGAAACAGCTGCCTGAGGTAGGCCAAGAATACGACCTTGAGTGACATCAGATGGTTCACAGCCCGCGCCACCTGTTCGCGTGGCTTGGCAACAAAGAGACCGTAGAGGGTGCCAAGAATGCCGGCCGCTCCGCCCGTTCCGGCGCTGATACCGGCCCAGCCGCTCAAGTTGCCCTGCTTAAAGAGGGCCAGCACGGCGCTTGCGATGAGCAGGGACAACCCCACCAAAAACACCGCCAGGTCCATGGACAGGGCCATTCGGAACCCCCGCTGAGCTTCCGTGAGCGACTTGTCGAACAGCGTCTCGATCTTGTCTTCGGTACTTTTGAGGAAACTCTGATATTGCGACATCAGGTCGTTTCGCATCCGAAGCTTCTGCAGCGCCTCGGCGCCGCCAACCTCGCTGAGCAGGATGTAACAGCACTTTTGGTGTTCGGCGGAACCGGACACCATCAGCTCACTCAGCGCGGTCGCCACTGCGGTTCGGTTCTCCAACTGCCGAAGAGCATCGGCGTATGCCTTCACGGTCTCGTCATCTTCACCCAGGGCTTTCTCCAATACCCGACGAACGGCCACCGACGAGCCCAGAACGCTCTCGAGCGATCGAGCCGCTTCGCGCACGATGGTCGGATTGCTGTCTGTTAGCTGGGCCAGCAGTGTGGGCTCCGCCGTAGCTGCTTTCAGTTTGCCCAGGCCGAGCAGCGCAATGGCTCGCATGGCGTCGCGACCCGTGAAGTCGCGCCATTTCTGGACGAAATCGATCAGGGCCAGCGCCGCGTCCGACGCCAACGGCGAGGTGCGCTCGACATGGTAGGCCGCCTTGAGGGCATCATAGGTGAGGTCCGAATTGTTACCGAGCCTGATGATCTCGCAGATACGTGTGACGATCTTCTCGTCCTCGACGCAGCACACGCGCATCGCCCGCAATGCGGCCCAACACTCGACGCTGTTTTCGGTCGAGATGCTGGTTCGGATATCCTGGAGCGCGCGCGTGTCGCCCTCGCGTGCGAGCATCGCCTTGGCGAGTAGCTTGACGATCCAATGCTCGTGGTCTGCGTATCGTCTTGCGATATCCTGCCAACCGGTACGCCGTGCCCGCGCGAGGCCGGCAAGAGCCCAGTATTGCACCCATTCCCACGGACCTTCCTTCTTTGGGTCCGCATGCTTCAACACAACGCTCGCAGAATCATTCCCATCGGCACACAGGCGTCCGGACACGTACAACATCCACGACAACGTGCTCTCGACCTTCCGGTTGGATACGACCTTGTCGTCGGCAAGTGCCCCACCTGGCTGCGTCTGCTTCTCGAGGTAGCCATGAATCCGCGAACGGAGCGCATCTTTCACCTCGGCGGTCGCTCGATTCAGCTCTCGATCCAATTGATTGCGCCAGGCCTCGCATCCTGCCAGCAACAAGTTGAACAGAGTCTCGGCCTGTGCGACAGGAGCTGTTTCGCTCGACCGTCCAGAACTACCAACAGAAGACACCGACTGATCCATGCCAAGCACACTATCACAGGAATCGTTGATGGTTGATACTCATGATCCACGGGCGTGCCTGCGGTGGCGGCCTCCCCATCAGACGCTGATCGCCACTCTCCGGCTTTGTTGCTCGCGTCGCGCACCTTCCACGCCACGGTACGGGGGCCAGATGTTCCCCTGGCGCCGAGGCCGAGCCAGCACGACTGATCGTGTTTTCAGCGGAAGCACGATGGGATAGACTGCGCCCCGTGCCTGAGACTTGCTCTTCAGCCCACACAGCGAGCGGTCAGAGACGTCTTGCGGTACCGCCGCAGTGCGCGAGAAAATGTACTGGCGTACGGCGGACGGGCTTCTCGGACCGAAAATGTCCCCGTCGATTTACCTATGCGCATGTATCGATGCGCCCATATCACCTTGGTGGCACGCCATGAGCCTTTCCTGGGTACACATTTCTGATCTGCACTTCGGTCAAGGTTCGCACTCCGCCGATCTGTTCGATCAGAAGCGGGTCACGAAAGGAATCGTCAGCGATGCCCAGGCGATCGCCAACCGCCTCGGCTCGCCCGACTTTGTCTTCATTACAGGCGACATAGCCTACTCTGCGGATTCGCGCGACCAGTATCCGGCGGCGGCCCGATGGATCGAGGAGCTTCTCGACGCCACTGGCGCCAAACGCAATGGTCTATTCGTCGTCCCTGGCAACCACGACGTCGACCGCGCTCAGGTCCGCCTGTTGCTCCACAGCGCCCTGCGCTCCCGACCCGAGGAATTGAGCGAGCTGTTCACGGATCTAGGCGAGATGAAGGTTGTATGGCAAAAGCTGCAAGCGTTCGAGCAGTTCGCGCACGCATGGCATCCAGAGGACTGGAATCCCGCAAGGCCTTTTCTGCTGCATCGGGTGGATACGCAGCTGGGTCCGGTGGTCGTCATCGGCCTCAACACTGTGCTCCTTAGTTTCGACGACAAAGACAGCCCGACCAATCTCGCGATCGGCGCCGCTCAGCTCAACCAAGCCATAGAGTCGCAGCCTTCGAATGCGCTGCTCCTCGTTCTGCAGCATCACCCGCCCGAGTGGCTGATTGACGGTGGCAACGTGCAGACACTACTCGCGCGGAGTCCGCATCTGCTGTTCTGTGGTCACGTCCACCAGCAAAACGGCTTCCTACGTCGTCCACTGATGGGCGAGACCCTCATCCAGCTCGTCGCCGGTGCCGCTCACGATCCCGACCACGCAGGCGAGCACACATACAATTGGGGTCGCCTGTCCCCCGACGGGCTTGAGTACTACCCGCGGGCGTGGTCGCGCACTGGTCTGTGCTTCGTCGACCAGAACACTGGGGGGGCGAGCAAGAACGACTTCATGGAAGGTGTCGGACGGCGTGTGATCATGCCGAGTCGCGAGCTGCCCGCACCTCTGCGGGGCTGGCTGGGCGTCTCGCCGGATGCCGAGCCCATCGAGAGTTCCCGAGATGACGAGGCGCTCAAGGGGTTGCGGGCGCGCGCCAGGAAACACGGCGACCGGGGCCTGATCGAGACGATGATGGTCAACGAGCTTCCGGTGACCGACGACCTCATCGATCTCGAGCGGTCTTGCTCCGCGGAGAAGCTGCTTGAGCTGAGCAAGGAACCCTACGAGCGATACGCCACCAGCCCGACTTCCTATCATCTGTCGCTCCGCGATGCCTACCTGATTGCCTACTATCTCTACGCTTGCATAGAGCGAGACGACTACGTCGCTTGCCGGCGCAAGCCCTTCATCTACCCGGTCCACCAGTATCTATCCGCCCGGGTCAGGCATGCCCCGCAGCCTGAGCGCAACGTTCGCATCGAGAACCTGCGCCGGTGGCTGGTATCCAGACAGTCGGTCTACGAGACGTCCAGGGACTTCGCTGCCTTCGAACTCGGTATGTGCAAGGCGGCCGAGGCCACCGCGGACCTTCTGAGCGCTGTCCGAAACCGATTCGAGCTTCCCCTGGTCAGGCAGTACGGTGCGATGGCTCTCGGAATGATAGGGGACAAACACACAGTTGCTGCCTTGCTCGCTATCCTCGACGACGAGAACGACCACCCCGAGCTATCCGAAACGCTGACCCAGGTGATTGTCTTCATAGCCGACGACCAGTCCATCAATGGGAGGTGATTGCATGAGCCGCCACTCTGCTGCCGCGGTTGGGATGTTCCTCGTATTTGGCTCCGCTTGCGGGCACCCGCCAAGTCGTGGACTGGAGCTGGAGAAGACCATCATTGGAAGCAGTCACATTTGGGATCGAGAGATGTTTAGCCACCCGCCGGGGTACGCGTTGCGACCGATTCCCGAGTGGGAGTCGACCGGCGCGATCCTGATGCGCTTCGATCAATCCCCGGCATACAAGGACACCTTCTGGCTGGTGTTCACCGAGGTCGCGAAACACGCCAAGGTCCTGCTGGCGATCGACACCCTTTCGCAGTTCGAAGAATTCGTCAAACAGGCGCGAGCTCGAGGGCTAGCGCAGCTGGTTGAGGCCGTGGATCTCCTGACCGCCGAAACCAACTCCATCTGGATCCGTGACTACGCGCCATTCATGGTCCGCGACCCCAACAATCGCCTGCTCGCGATCGACACCATCTATTGCCCCACCCGCACAGGGGCGTTCAAGTCGCTTCGTGATTGCCTGGAGAGCGGCGGCGCAGGTAATCGCGACGACAGGTCGAAAGACGACCTGTTTCCCTACGTAATGGCGCAGGATAGTGGAACCGAATGGGTACGGGCTCCCCTGGTGATCGAGGGCGGAAACCTGCAAGTCGACGGGGCGGGTACCTGCTACACCTCGCGCAAGACGCTCGAGCACAACGGAGAGAGCGAGATCACCCTGAATGACCGGCTCGGGAGGTACCTCGGTTGCAAGGACGTGGTGTATCTCGATCCCATCCCTGGGGACGCCCTGGGCCACATCGACATGTTCTTTCGCGTCGCCAGCGACAACGTGTTCTTGCTGGCCGACTATCGTCCGATTAGCCATCCGATCACCGCGCGCAGCTACATGCAGGAGCGCGTTCGTGAGGCGCTCGACCGAACCGCCCGGTCGCTCCATGAAATTCGCCCAAACGCCACGATCTACCGGGTGCCGATGCCGGATCTGGTGATGGACTCTCGCGGAAATGCCTACTTCGCTTCGCACATGAATTTTCTGCGCGCCGGGAACGCCATTCTGGTTCCGGCCTATTCCTGGTCGCTGGAGCAACTAGCGGCGGCCGCGAAGACGTTACGCCTGGCCTACCCCGACTCGGAACTAGTCCCTATTCCCGCTGACGACCTCCTCCATTCCTCGGGCGCCATACATTGCATCACCGCCAATCTTCCACGGGATCTCCTTTCGCACACCCACGCAACCGCGGAGCACGGGTCTGCCGATCACCCAGGCGAGACAGGGGAACCGAGGGCCGACTCCGTGGCGCGGGTGAGCCTTCCGCTCAAGGACGCGCCGGCCATCGGTGGTCGCGATCCGCTGGTGACGATTGCGCTCCGCGGACGGCCCAGCCGAGAAATGGCCCTTCTCGCCGGTCAACTGGCGCTGTCGGTCGTGCGCTGGCCCGAAGACGTCCGCCTAGCGATCCTCACCGAGGTGCCCGAGACCACCCTGAGCGGGAGCAATACGGAACACGACTTCGTGTCGTTGGACGCACTCAAGGGGGCACAAAAGCAGAATCTCTTTTGGGCGGCCTGGGACGCGCTGTGGAGGCCGTGGCCCGCCGAGTCCGTTGAGGACGATGACGATGACGACGATGATGACGATGATGCTTCACATGCGCGCACCGGGGCTAATGCGGCCCCACGGAAGAGCGGCGGCGACGCAACGGAGCTGCCCCAGAGCGCCAGTGAGATCTTCACCGCCCTCTACGACCGCGGCGTTGACGTCATACCGATCGAGCGCAGCCTGAGCGACCGCACCTCAAGGCGGTTGGGGATAGCGGGCGGAAAGCCCACCGTGAAAGTTCCAGAGCGGCCCTCCCAATCGTGGCGCGTCTTCGCGAATGGCCTCGAACTGACGGAGGGCCTCCGTGGATCCGGGAGTGACAGGGCGGCACGGCTGACGGTGGTTCGCCAGGTAGTCGAGCACGAGCTGGCGGTGGCGCGGGCGATGGAGCGTCACGGAACTCCCCGCAGCCAAGTCGTCTCGAAGCTCGCCGTGCTCAGCAAGTCGGCGGCGACCGAGAAGCAGGGCAACGGTCACAATTCCTTGATGCCCCACCTGGGTGAGCCCGAAGGATCGATCCGGCTGGATTTCTACCTCGACTACGAGTCCCCACTGTCCCGCCAGATGGCCCGCAGGATCTCGAACATGACCAGCAGGCACAGGGGCGAGACCAGCGTGCGGGTACATTGCGTGAGCCACGAGTATCATCCGCTGTCGCAGCAACTCTGTCGCGCTGCCTATGCCGCCGCCGAGATGAGCGCCTTCGAGCCCGCGCACGAAATCCTCATCGGCGAGCAGGAACCGAGCGAGCGGATGATATCGAGCCTGGCGGCGAAGCTGAACCTTGCTCAGGCAACATTCGTCAAGCGACTCGCCCGCGAAGACCTCGACGGGATCAGCAGGTTCGACCAGACGATGCTGAATTTGTACCACCGGGACGCGCCCTTGATCGTCATGAGCGAAGCTGTCTACTCCGAGGACTCGATCGACAACTTGGACACCGCCGTACAAACAGAGATCGAGCGGCGGCATCAGCTCCTCAACAAGATCGAAGGGCGCTGGACTCTGGACCCCGCTCGCCTCGGCCAGGTTCCACGTTTCCATGATCTCAACGCCAACGAGTGTGCGAAGCTGGCGGCGAACAACACGGTGAATTTGAGTCTCGTGCAGGGAATGTTCTCGCTGGTTCTGAACCAGGAGATCCCGCGTCATTTCGGGTATCGGGTCAAGTCGATTGCAGGCAACGAGATTACCATCGCCAGTCGATCCTCCGCGACGGAGGAATCGGGGAAGAAGGACGACGAGTTCGTCGTCAGAGTCGAAAAGGACGGGATCTACGTCCGGCTCGGCGAGGACTTTATCCCCGTGAAATCCGTCCTGCCGGGCGACTGGTGAGACGCGGGCGCGCGGCACCATCTCTGACCATAGTTCTTTCGAAGCTGCTTTTCCAGGAAGCCAGCTTGATGCCGAGGCGCTTCAGCAGACGGAGCAAGCGTGGCGAGCGCTGCAGGAGGCGACCACAGCGCTGAGCGCCGATAGCCGAATCATCGAGGCGAAGAACAGCGGCCACGCCATCCAGCTCGACGAGCCTCAGGTCGTCGTCGATGCGGTGGGTGGGGCATCGGCACTTTCGCTACCCGTCGTTTCCGCAATTCACATGGCAACCCTCAAAGGGTTCGCTCCGCACTTCGGCCCCTTCACGCCCTGTACCCGCACCGCTCGCTGACGCTCGGCCTCGCCAAACCCTTCGGCCGACAGCCAAAAGAAAAGTGACGAGCGCACAAAATAGTTAGACCCGAACTGCCCCCACCGTCCTCCCGGTATGTTCGAAGGATAGTTTTGCTCGCTTCACATGCGCCGTGACCGATACGCCTTGGCAAAGAAGAGAAGAAGAAAAAGCGAAGCATCCGTTCTGCAATCGCCCTTCATCTTCGTGCAAGTGACTGACACTACGGCTACCCCGGGCTCGCGCTGCTTGCGCTTCTCATACTGGCCCAACGCCTTCGAGAAAAGGGGGCGTGCACAAATGACTTCCATGCGAATTTTCGTCAGGTTGCTCGTAGCGCTGTCCCTGGTGGGCGTCCCGTCGCCTGCTGCGGCCAAGACTCTGATCGACTACTTTCTGCCCACGCCCATCGAGGCTCCATTGCAGTCGAACGTGTGGGGTGCCGCTGCGGTTGGCCCTCGCGACATCGACAACGGCCTCGAAGACCCCACCATCAAACAGTGGTGCTATTGGGACGGAAAGATCATCAAGGGGCACGATGGCAAGTACCACATGTTTGCCAGTCGCTGGGACCAAAGCAAGGGTCATGTCGGATGGGGAGGCCCGGTGGCCGCGCACGCGGTCAGCGACAATCCCATCGGGCCCTATGTCGACAAGGGACTCCTCTGGCCTGACAACGAAGGTGGAAAAGGCCACAACGTAACCGCGCTTGAACTGCCGGACGGCACCTGCGCAGTTCTCGTCAGCACCACTAGGCCGGGCGACCTCTTCACTTCCAGCTCCCTGGACGGGCCGTGGACCTACAAGGGCCTCGCCCCAAACAAGCAGCGGCTGTTCCTGTCGCATCGCCGAAGGCCAGACAACCGGCTACCCCGGTCTTGCGCTGTTCGCGCTTCTCATGCTCGTCCGTCGTCTTCGTAACAGGAGCCCGCAACAATGATTTCCATGCGAACCTTCCTGAGATTGTCCGTGGTCATGTCATTCCTGGGCGTCCCATTCCCTGCTGCTGCCGCAACCCTGATTGACTACTTCCTACCGACGCCCATCTACGACAAGTTGGAGTCGAACGCATGGGGCGCCGCCGCGGTTGGCCCTCGCGAACAGCACAACGGCCTCGAGGACATGACCCTGGCACAGTACGTCTATTGGGATGGAAAGATCATCAAAGGGCCAGATGGCAAGTATCACATGTTTGCCAGCCGCTGGGCTCAAACCAAGGGCCATACCGGATGGGGCGGCTCGGTAGCCGTGCATGCGGTCAGCGATAGTCCAACGGGGCCATATGTCGACAAGGGAATTTGTTGGCCCGACAACGAAGGCGGGAAAGGGCACAATGTGACGGCACTTGAACTCCTGGATGGCACCTACGCTGTTCTCGTAAGTGACACCAGACCGGGTGACGTTTTCACTTCCCCTTCTCTTGACGGCCCATGGACCTATCGCGGCTCGATAACCATTGACGCCAATGGGTTCAGCGCGCCGGCAGCAAAAAACCTGAGCTTCGTGGTTCGTCCGGATGGCAGCTACCTGATGGTATCAAAGCACGGCATGATGATGGTCAGCACCAGCGGGATAACGGGGCCCTACAAGGTCCAGGGAAATAGCGTTTTTCCGCAGGCCTACGATGGCTCCAACGAGGATCCGGTGCTTTGGTATAGTGGGGGTAAATACCATATAGTTTTCAATTTCTTCAATGTCCGCAAGATGCTCCATTTGGAATCAACCGATGGTATCAATAACTGGACGAATATGGGATTGGCTGCCGATCCTACTACAAATATGGTGCGCTACACGGACGGGACGGTAAACCATTGGAACAAGATGGAGCGTCCTGGCGTGCTCATTGAGAATGGCCACGTCACTCATTTTACCTTCGCGGTTATCGACGTCGACAAGGCACAGGATTTGGGAAATGATAGTCATGGAAGCAAGGTCATAGTCGTTCCATTCGACGGTGTGAGCTTCGATAATGGTAGTCCCCCTGGTAGTTCAGGCGGCACCGACGGCGGCGCAGGCGGAACTGGCGGAGTGTCGGGAAGCGGCGGCGCCCCGGGAACTGGCGGCAAGACAGGGACCGGAGGCACCACGGCAGCTGGTGGCAAGATCGGGACCGGCGGCGCCACTACATCCGACGGCGGGACAGGGACCGGAGGCATTACGGGAGGCGGCGCTGCCACAGCATTCGCTGGAGCACCGGAAACCGGCGGTGCCATCGGAAGCGGCGGCGCGACCGCAACCGCGACTGGTGGCACCGCGAAGATTGGCGGTAGCACGGCGACCAGCGGCGGTGAAACAGGCGGCAGTACCAACGCCGGCGGCACGGTCGCAACCGCTGGCGCAGTTGCCAATGGCGGCAGCGTCACAACTGGCGGGACAATTGCAGTCGGCGGATCCGCCGGAAGCGTCGGCGTGTCTGGTACTGGCCTTGGCGGGGCTGCGGGCGGCGGCGTGGCCACGGGTGGAACGTCGGCACCCCCAGCCGGCGGCACAACAACCGCCACTGGCTCGCCCCAGACAAGCAGCGGCTGTTCCTGTCGCATCGCCGACGGCCAGACGAGAAGTTACCCCACTTTCGCGCTGCTCGCGTTGCTCATGTTGGGAATCCGTCCTAGGAAGAGGCGATAGCAGCCCGCTAGTCCGCCGGCGTTGCGGGTGGCAGCGCGCCGCGGCAGGCACGGTCAGGGGCGCGAGTATCAACTCCTTGCCCTGACCGGCAGGGCGGCACTATGAAGAAGACCATGTTTGGCAAAGCCCTCGTTGGCATAGCTGCCGGTCTATTCGTCGGCCTGTGCTTGATTGACTGTGCGGCAGACTTGGCGCACACGTGAATCGATGGGGGTGGTCGGATTTTAGTCAAGTCGTAACTTGTCTAGTCACGCCTTGACCCGTGCACGCAAAACGGGAAATTTCGGTTTGCTGCGCACTGAATTATGGGACAAGTAGTCCGAAAGCACAGAAGGCATTGAGGCTTGGATGGTGCCCACCGCGAGCGTGAGACCGCCCCACCCGACCGCCGACAGATGCTATCCTCGGAAGCCGTGACAAGCCGTGACCCGCTTTGGACACCATACTTCCATGATGCTGAACCAAATGTCCATCTGGACCGACGCTTCAGGGACCAGCTACCCGGCAATCGCCAGCTTCGGCTCCAATGCCATCCGTATCGTCTTCGCGGAGACCGGAAATGCAACTGGCCTCGACACGCTGTTGACCAAGGCGGAGGCAAACAAGATGATCCCAATACCCGAGCTCCACGATGCGACCGGCAACATCGGGGGCGTTCCAGGGACCGTCACTTGGTGGACGCAACCGTCAGTCGTTGCGGTGATCAAGAACCACGAAAAATGGATGCTGCTCAACATCGCCAACGAATCGGGCGACAACAACGTCTCGGACTCCACGTTCCAAAGCACGTACACCAGTGCCATCACCTCCATACGCAACGCCGGCATCGTGGTTCCCCTCGTCATTGACGGGTCGGGATGGGGGCAGAAGGTCGAGCAACTGCTCACTGTCGCCCCGGCACTCCTCGCCGCCGACCCCCAGAAGAACGTCATCTTCTCCTGGCACGAGTACACCGGCGGAACTCAAGAGAACACCCGCATCACCACCAGCCTAGAGAAGTCGAAGACACTCGGCATTGTCCTCATCAACGGCGAGTTCGCCAGCGCCAACGCGACCGACTGCACCGAAAACATTCCCTACACGTTTCTCCTTTCGGAAGCACAGCGCGTGGGTACCGGCTGGCTCGCTTGGTCGTGGGACAACAGCAATTCCAACTGCAAGTCGGGAAGTGGATCCAGCTACAACATGACCAGCAGCCTCACTTCGGCGAGCGGTCTGCTCTCCGGCTGGGCGTCCGACATCGTCCGCGACGACCCCAATTCGATCAAGAACACCTCCGTTCGTCACTGCGACTGGAAGTGATCTATCCTTTTGAGCATGGCAGTCATGGTTCACTGGAACGGCAAGGACGTACCCAAGGAGCTCCACGCGCTTCCCGAAGGTCGGTATGTCATCGAATCCGTCGACGCAGCACCTGGCCTTTCCCCCGACGAGGAAGCCGGGTTGGAGCAGGCTATCGACTCGCTGCGCTGAGGCCAGGGAGTCCCAGCCGATGCTGTCTTCAGCCGCGTTGAGGAGAGACTGCGCCGGTGAGGGTCGTCTTCGCGCCGGAGGCCGAACAAGATCTTAACTCGGCGGTGGATTTTCTTGCGGATCGCAGCCCAAACAGGCGAACCCGGCGAGGTGGACGCTACCGTCGATCTCAGGCATTCTCGACCAAGTGCCCATCACGGAGTCCAGTCCCGCCAGCAAGCCTGCGGCAGCGACGGGCAGCGCCCGGCGGCTGCTTCCGCTTGGCGTGATCGCGGCGGTGGCGCTTTTCGCAGCCCTGGGCAGCATCCGGCCGGTCTTTGACCCGGACGCGCCCTGGCACCTACGCACCGGCGAATGGATCCTCGAACATGGGTCGCTCCCTCGCGTCGACCCGTTTTCCCACACCTATGCTGGCAAGCCCTGGCGCTTCGTTGACTGGGGCGGCGACGTGCTCCTCGCGGCGATCTACGAAAAGGCCGGGCTCAACGGGCTGGAGGCGCTCGGCGCGGTTCTAGCGGCGTTGGCCATGGTGCTGGTCGCGCTGACCTCGCTGCGCCGGCGGGGCGGGCGCGTCCCGTGGTCGCTTGTGGCCGTCGGGCTGCTTTTGAGCTACGCGGCCTCGGCGCCCTTTTTCACGCCGCGACCGCAGACGTTCGCGTGGGTGCTCGCCGCCCTCGAGATGTTGCTCCTGGCCCGCATCGACGAACAACCAAGTTGGGGTCGCCTGCTCGCCGTGCCGGCCTTGCTCGTGCTTTGGTCGAACCTCAGTTCGTCGGTGTCTCTAGGCGTGGCTCTCTTCCTCCTGTTCGTGTTGGGGACGTTGCTGCGCGGCGCTTGGGAACGCCAACCAGGCTGGCAGCGTGTAGTTGCGCGTTTGTCCATCGTGGGGCTGCTGGCTATCATCGCGATGTTTGTCTCGCCCAATCCTTTGGGTCGACTGGCGGCGGTGAATGGGCTCGGTGCCAGTCGGTCACTGGCCCTCATCAGCGAATGGCAGCCCACCGAAGTGAGCGCGCTGCTGGGACCGCTGGGCGCCATCGGGTTGCTCGTGATACTCGGAATTGCGCTCGACCGCGCGCGCGTCCAGCCCTGGGAGCTGTTGCTGGTGCTCGCCAGTGGCTGGCTGATTTCGCGCCACGTGCGCATGACGCCGCTGGCAGCCTTTGTCGCTGCTCCTATTGGCTATCGTCATCTCCTGGCAGCCTTCTCAGTTCGGGCATTCCGGCTGACCGCCTGGGCGTGGCTAGACGGGCTGGCCACTGCCATCCTGTTGCTTGCGGTCTTTGCCACGGCCTTGGTTTTCGATCGGCCGAACGCGTGGCTGGGGCAAGCGCAGCGGCCGCGTTCGGAGTGGTCGGCGCGCATCCTGCCTATCGCCGCAGCGGCATTTCTCCGGCAGGAGCGCGTGCAAGGGCCCCTGTTCAATTCCTTTCACTTCGGCGGCTATCTGATGCACGAGGTGCCTGACCTTCCCGTCTTCATCGACGGCCGCACCCGCATGGTCTACGACGACGACTTCTTCATCGAAAACGTGAGCATCGAGCGCGCGCCGGATCCGGCAAAGGCTTGGCGACCGCTGTTCCTGCGCTACGGCGTCGAAGTCGCCGTGGTGGCGCCAGGCCGCACCAGTCGCACGCTGGCCCACAACCCTGACTGGACGTTGATCTTCATCGACGATGTGGCGCATGTGTATGTCAGGCGCGCGGGGCCCAACGCTGCGTTGGCTGAACGTCTGGCGTATCGTCAACTCGGCGGCAGCCCAGAGGCAACCGCGGGGGCCGACCCGCGTGCAACCTCCGCAGCGTCTGATCGGCTTGCCGAACTGGACCGCGCCATCGCTCAGTCAGCGGCCACCATCGCGCTGCGCGTGCTGCGCGCCCAGGCGCGCGCGACTCAGGGCGATCTTGGGGGCGCAGAGGTTGACCTGCGCGAGGCCACAAAACTGGCGCCTGATATCGCGTATCTCTGGGTGCGACTCGGGAGCTTCTTGGCCGGCCAAGGCCGACAGGTCGAAGCGCGCCGGGTGCTGGCAACCGCCATGGCTCGTGCGCCAAAAGACCAGTCCACGCGCGTGCTCCTTGCTTTGGCCCTGCAAAGCGTCGGTGACCACGATGCTGCCGTGGATACGCTTCGCTCGCTGGCCGAGGGCGAGTCAGCCGAGCAACTGCTCGTGCGCCTCATGCGCAGCGGACTGGGGTCGCCGCCGCAGCCCGGTCGAAGTCCCTGATGTCTACACCGCGCAGGCCAGTCCTTCACGGGTTCTCTACGCTCAGCGTGCCGGCCATGAACGAACTCACGCACGAGGGTGGACTGACCTGTTTCGGCTTGCTGACATAGGCGCTGTAGCTGCCCTGCACCCCAATGCTGCTGCAGTCGTTGATGTCGACGGTACCGTCGCTATTGGCGGTCGCCTCTTGCACCAGACCTTGGTAGGCGCTGGTGACCACGGGGCTGTAAATGGACATCCGCCGCGCACATTGGCCAGGCCAATGCCAGCGCTTTGGGCTCAAGTTGTTTTGCGAAGGTGTCGATTGCCGCAATCAATGAAACGAATATTGGTGGTCGACGACGAGCCGGCGGTTCTTCTCGGCATTTGCCGCAGCCTGCGTGGGCGACGCAACGAATGGGAGGCGGTGCTTGCCCTCGACGCAGAAGAGGCCCGGAGCAGGCTAGACGCAGCGCCAGACATCGATGTTCTGGTCTGCGATCTTGCGATGCCAGGAGGGGGCGGCGAAGAGGTGCTGCTCTACGCGATCATGAATTATCCGCACATTGCGCGGATTGTTCTCAGCGGGCAAGGGCACAGCGATAGCGCGAAGCGAGCTCGGGAGCTTTGTCACCGCTTTCTGGAAAAACCGTGTCCGGCCAAGGACCTTCAGCAAGCCATTGAGTGGGCCATCGGGCGCCCGTAGGCAGCGCCACAAGGCGCGGCAGGAACGTGTCTTGCGCCAGAGCTTGATGAGGGCGATGAGGCGCAGTGGACCCTTGCACCTCGAGCAGATTGTCTCAAACCCAAAGTCTTTCGGCGAATAGACCGCGCCTGCGGATGCGGCTTGTGCGTGTGCCGTTACCTCCACATTGGAGGGCTATTGGCAACGGACTCTCTGAAGCTGCGTCTCGCGCGCGCAGTGACGGCTGCGTCGGTCACGCAACTGTGAAATCGTCGGCTACCGTGCCGCGCGATTGAGAAGGCCGTTCACGTCGTTGCGCAGGACCTCGGCACGAATGGGCTTGTCTAGCAACAGGTCAGCCTTCAGCCATGACTGCTGCAGGGCCGAATCTGCCGCAAAGGACAGGCCGGTGGCGGCCTTGACTGCGGTGACCATCATCACCGGAGTATCCGGGTACAGCTTCTTGATGCGATGGCAGAGCACGAACCCGGAATCCTTGTCCTCCATCATGAGGTCCAGAATGGCCAGGTCGGGCTTGAACGACAGGAGCATTTCTTCGGCCTCATTCTGCGTTCCCGCGCTGTGCACCTCGTGACCGTCCTGTTTCAGGATCATGGTCACCTGATCCACGATGTCCGGATCGTCGTCCACCACCAGTATCTTCTTTGCATTCGCCATAGTTGTTTCCTTCCAG
>Ga0182017_10000878_pt1 | contig 23598 bp, 18 predicted proteins | sample 712E3DmetaG_FD_120492 | JGI IMG/M metagenome (GOLD analysis project Ga0182017, IMG submission 120492) | Permafrost microbial communities from Stordalen Mire, Sweden - 712E3D metaG | ecosystem: Environmental > Terrestrial > Soil > Wetlands > Permafrost | place: Sweden: Stordalen | collected... | reverse complement strand
GAACGGAATACGATGGAACAGATCGTGGTCTCCCCGATAAGCCCTCTTGAGCTTATCGTGGGTAAGATGATCCCGTACGCGCTGATCTCCCTTGTCGCCGCCGCGCTCGTCCTCACCGCCGGGTATTTCCTCTTCGACGTGGCCATCAAGGGGAGCCTGCTACTTCTCTTCTTCACGACGCTCATCTTCATCGTCTCCGCCCTCTCAATCGGGCTGTATGTCTCGGCCGTCTCGGCGACGCAGATGGTGGCATTCCAGCTCGCCGCGCTGATGGCAACGCTCCCGACGATGATGTTTTCCGGGTTCATGTTCCCGATCCGCAGCATGCCGTGGTGGCTGCAGGTGTTCTCCAACATCACCCCTGCAAAGTACTACCTCGTCATACTCCGCGGGATCATACTGAAGGGGGTCGGGCTCACGGCATGGTGGCCGCAGGTACTCTACCTGATGATTTTCACGATCGTGATGCTCTACCTGAGCGTGCGGCAGTTCAAAAAGTCGATCGGGTGACGCCATGAACCTCCAGAGGACCGTCGCCCTACTCAGGAAGGAGTTCACACAGCTCTCCAGGGACAAGAGGCTCCTCCCCATCATACTGCTTGCCCCCGTGCTGCAACTCGGACTTATGGGATATGCTATTTCGGTGGATATCAAGGACATCGCGATTGCTGTGTGCGACCAGGACAAATCTGCGGAGAGCCGCGCTCTCGCGGAGAAATTCGTCACCTCGGGCTATTTTACGATCGAGTATGCGACCGACGACTACCAGGCGGTCCAGTCGTACCTCGATGAGGGGAAGGTGACGATGGTTCTCGTCATTCCCCACAGGTTCGGCGACAGGATCGTAAGCAGGCAACCGGCAAAGGTGCAGGTACTCGTCGACGGGAGCGAAGGGAACACCACGGCGATCGCCATCGGCTATTTCAGCCAGATAGTCGGGCAATACTCCGCAAGCATCGTGGCGGAGGTTGTCGGACCGCAGCATCCGGTGGGGGGAATCAACACGGAGGTGCGGGCATGGTACAACCCGGAACTCAAAGCCCGCAATTACATGGTGCCGGGGCTGCTTGTGATGATACTTCTTGCCGGGACGATGAACCTCACGTCGATGGCGATCGTGCGGGAAAAGGAGATCGGGACGCTCGAGCAGATCATGGTCACGCCGATCACTTCGGCGGAGCTGATGATCGGCAAAATCGTCCCCTTTACCGCCATCGCGTCGGCGAACGCGACGGTGGTTGTCCTTGTGATGGTCTTCGGGTTCGGCATCCCGGTGCGCGGGAGCGTTCCGCTCCTCATCGGCCTCTCCGGCTGTTTCCTCCTGACATCGCTGGGGCTGGGACTGTTCCTGTCAACGATTTCCCGCACACAGCAGCAGGCGATGATGGTGGGCCAGTTCTTCATCATCCAGCCGATGATGTATCTTTCGGGGTTCATATTTCCGATCGAGAATATGCCGAAGATACTGCAGGGAGTTTCCTGGGCGATCCCGATGAGGCACTTCCTGTTCATCGTCCGTTCGCTGATCCTCAAGGGAGTAGGGCTCGAAAGCCTCTGGCTGCAGGCATGCATCCTGCTGCTGATGGGCGTCGCTGTGCTCTCCGGGAGCATTCTCAGGTTCCATAAGAAGCTCGATTGAAGCCGGATCAACGCCTGACACGGAACGCGCACGACTCCCCTTCCCGCGTGGCGGGGAGCGTCACGTCGATGAGCACGCCCTCCGGGGGGGCGATATCGGTCCGGCCGGGTTGAACGGCGTGCCGGGATCGGCCATCGATCGTGGTCGTACACTCAAAGGTAACGGAACCCGGAGGGAAATGCACCAGGAGCCGCTGGGGGGTCCGTCCCGAGAACGTCCCCGCGATGCTGTTGCGCGTCATCCGGTAGCGGATTGTACGGTCCCGCCACCGGAGACTCTGACCGAACCCACGGTCCCAGAACTCTCCTGTCACAACCGGCGCCAGCACCACAGACCCATCCAACCGCAGATCCACCCCCAGCAGAAACCGCTGCATGATCCGGATATAGTTGGCAGGATATTCGCAGTAGGTGTTCGGACCGGTTGCCACAGCCCCCCCCTTCCCGTCAGGCTCGAATCGCTCATGCCAGTAGTAACCGCTGTCACGCCCCACCCGGCTGACCTTCCGGAGCCCAGCCAGGAGCCCCGCGGCGTCTCCCATGCGGGCTCGGGCCCAGGCTTCCAGATACCAGACGCGTCCCATAGCGGCGAGATCATGCCTGTCGTAGTTGAATTCCCACGCTTCGTACTTTTCCGGATGCGTCGCAATCCCCGCAGGAATACCGCCGTAATGAAACCGCTCATCGTTCCGGAGCTGAGGCCAGAGAACGGCCACCTGCTCCGGAGTTGCAACGTCCGCGGCGATTGCGGCCCAGTCAACATCCGTCAGCCCGTGTCCCGCCACATACCCGTGCACAGGGTTGAAATACTCGGCGAAATGATCGCCCTCCCAGAATTTCGTCACAAAGTGATGTTGAATTCTCCAGGCGAGGCGATCATACCGTGCGGCGGCGGAGTCGTTCCCGGCAATCCGGTTGAGGGAGGCCGTGATCCGGAAGGCATCCACGGCGTAGCACTGCGTCACGCCGTCCGACTCAAGCCTCGGCGGACGCTCGACGTAGTATCCGCCTCCCCTCACGGCTCCGACATCTGTCGTCATCGAGCCGAGATAGTCCGCAGCAAGATTGACTGACGGGAGCTGCGCCAGAAGCCACGCCGTATCGAGTGTCGTCCTGTAGATCACATCGGCATTCTGGATGTACGTCGGGCTCGCGAGTCCCTCGAGAGGATTTCCGGGGACCCAGTGGACGTACAATCCTCCCTTGGCGGAGACGATCCCGGGAAAGCCCTTCGGGCCGATGTCCTTCCCCGCCGATGCGGGGAGTATGGCCAGCGGCAGAAGTCCGTCATTCCTCTGAAACGACTTAACGTAGTCCCAGTTCGCCTCGACAACGCGGATCCGGCCGAGCCAGAGGAGGGCATCGCTCATCTGGTGGCCGTCGAGAGAAGGATAGGTGTTGCCATAACCGAAACCATGCCCGTCGGCGCAGACGGAGAAATAGCCGAAAAAGACTTCCGGGTTCACCGCTGCCAGGACGTTTTGCACGGCGGCCCGCTCGTACGTGACCGCGAGAGAGGTATCAGGAAGGTCAAGTCTGAGGTCCTGTGAGCTCGCCTCTCCGGCGAGCACGGCGACAGCGAGGATCATAACGAACAGATACACCGGTGAAGCACACTTCTTCACGGCCCGGAGATGCTCCCGGATCGGTCTGCATTTCATGGAGTGTTCCCTACGAAGTGGTTCGGTCTGATTTGAATCCGAGCGGAGTCAGGGGAGAACGCCGGGCGTGTATGAGTTCTGCGACAATGCTCACCGCGATCTCCCCCGGCGAAACGGAGCCGATATCCAACCCTATCGGAGTGCGGACACGCCGGAGCGCTTCGGCCGGGACGCCGCGCGCGACAAGCCGGCCGGTCACGGCCGCGACTTTCTTCCTGCTTCCGATCATCCCGATGTAGCCGGCGGGGGTGGTTACTGCCACACCGAGAACGAGCTCATCCGACCTGTGCGCCCGCGTGACGATCACGATCGAGGAGGAAGGTTTGACCGTGATCCGGGTGAACGATTCGATGAAGTCTGCTGCGACTGTCCGGGCGGCTTCGGGGAAACGGACCGGGTTGGCAAACTCAGGCCTGTCATCGATCACCGTCACCCTGAATCCCGCCACCGCAGCGATCTTCGACACGGCGCTTGAGACGTGCCCTCCGCCGAACAGGAAGAGAGAGGGCGCTCCAGCGACGAGCTCAAGAATCAGATGCCCTTCGCTCACGGGAATGCGGGCCGAAAAACCCCGGCGGGAAATGTCGTCTATCGCCTCCACAAGTGCCTCACGCCCTGGGAGAGACCACGGGAAGGACCTCGCTGATTCTTCCCCCTGATCGCCGCGTCCGCGGAACGGAGCCGGGAGGGGGGCATTGGGCATTGCCGCGAGACCGGAAGGTATCAGGAAGCGGTCGACTATGGCACCGTCCCGTCCGATCAGCGTCCCCCTGATCGAATCATCGCCGGCATCCCGGTGGTCGCGCAGAGATTCAACGAACCCGAGATCCCGGCGGGTTACGGGCTCGATGAACACATCGAGCGTTCCTCCGCAGAGCATGCCACTTTCAGGGAGGTCTTCATCAAGGGTAAATGTCATGACGGCGGACTTTCCGGAGGGTGCCAGAACCCGGGCGGCACCAATCACTTCAGCTTCGACGCGGCCTCCCCCGACCGTCCCTGCAAGCCGTTCTCCTGTCTCTCCCACGAGCATCCGGGAGAGGGCAGAGGCAGGGGTGGAACCGGAGGTACCGATCACCGTCGCAAGCATCGCCCGGCCGTGTGAGCGAAGGGCAAAGGGGATTCTGTCAAAAGGGTCGATCATATTTTCGGGTATACCCTCGGAAATATTTTCGGGCATAGCTCCGGGCGTACCTTCGGGCATAGTTCCGGGCATAGATGCGGGCATTGATTCGATCACATCGTCAGGGCCATGACCGATTTGCACGTATGGAGCCGGTTTTCGGCCTCGGGGAAGACACGCGAATTGGGCCCGTCGATCACCGCATCGGTCACCTCAAAGCCACGGTCGGCCGGGAGACAGTGCATGTAGATCGCGTCCTTGCCTGCAAGGCCCATCCGGCGCTCGTCGCATATCCAGCTCTTGTATTGTTTCGAGGTTTCAAGGGCTTCCTGAGGATTGCGGAAGAGAGACTCGATCCCCCATGATTTCGGGTAGACAATGTCGGCGTCCCGTATGGCCTCGTCCATCGAGTCCACAACCTCGAACTTCGTTTTGTTCTCCCTGGCCATTTCCTGCGCATACTCCATCGGCCCCTTCATCAGCGTATACTCCGGCGGATGTGCGAGCGTCACGTCAACACCGAACCGGGCCATCAGCGTGATGAGACCCTGAGGCACGGACATGGGCTTCGCATAGCTCGGCGCATAAGCCCATGAGACCGCGATCTTCAGTCCCCGGAGGTTCTTACCGAACTCTTCGCGGATCGTCATGAGGTCCGCCAGGGTCTGAAAGGGATGGTCGATATCACACTGCATATTCAGCACTGGGACACTGGCGTGCTCGGCAACCGTACGCATATACGCGTTCCCTTCACCGGGGATCAGGTCGTGCCGGATCGCGATGGCGTGGCCGTAGCTCGAGAGTATCGTCCCCATGTCCCTGGGTGATTCGCCGTGCGCAACCTGGGAGGTTTCCGCGGCAATGAAATGTGCGTGCGCCCCGAGCTGCGTCGCCCCCGCTTCGAACGAATTGCGCGTGCGGGTCGATTTGTCGAAGAAGAGCAGAAAGATCGTCTTGTCGGGGAGGTACCGTGTCGGCTTCCCCCGTCTGAACGCCTTCTTCAGGTTCGCGGCCGTGTCGAGGGCGAGCTCGATCTCTTTGACGGACCAGTCGCGGGTCTCGATGTAGTCACGGCCGCGGACGGTGTTCGGAAGCTTTGTTGACTTTCTTGAGGGCATGTGCGTGTGTGATGTGTGTATGATGAAATCAAAGTGATCCGGTGCACGCGTGATGACACGGGGCCATCACACTGACAGGTAGACTCCCGGGAAGGCCGCGTACCATGCGGAAGCCCTCACGAGATGCTCGACGGGAATCTGCTCGGTGGCCATATGCGCATAGACCTCGTTCCCCGGCCCGAATCCTATGCAGGGGATTCCGTGCATCCCCATGACCGCGACGCCATTCGTGCTGAAGACCCACCGGCCTACCTGCGGCTTTGCGTCAAAAAGTTTCTCAAAGGTCCCGACCCCCGCCGCCAGGAGCGGATGCGTCTCCGGAAGAAGCCAGGTCGGGTAATATTTCTGCGTGGGATACGAGAGCCCGCGCCAGCTCGGCGTGCTGTAGTTCAGCACGACGACTTCCGCACCGGCCGCTTTGACGGAGGGAAGCTCACGGATTTCGCGCAGTGCGGAATTGAGCGTGTCGGTGGCGGCCAGACGCCTGTCCAGATGAATGACCGAAGAGTCAGCTACCGCGCAGAGGGACGGCGAGGTGGAGCGTATCTCGGAAACAGTCACGGTCCCCTTTCCGAGGAACGGCTCTCCGGTCAGCCGCTCGTTGAGGGTTTCGATGTCGAGCACGATCGGCGCCATCCTGTACACCGCGTTTATCCCCCGCTCCGGTGCCGAACCATGGCAGGAAACCCCCTTCGTGCGGACCTCAATCTCCATCCTCCCCCGGTGCCCCCGGTATATGCCGAGATTGGTCGGTTCCGTGATGACGACCGCTTCGGGGCGGATCTTATCTTCGTTGATGATGTACTGCCAGCAAAGACCGTCACAATCCTCTTCCTGAACGCTCCCGACAACGTACAGCGTGTAATCTCCTTCGAGACCGAGCTGCTTGATCAGCTTCCCGCCGTGGACAATGGAGGCAAGCGCTCCCTTCATGTCGCAGGCCCCGCGGCCGAAGATGATACCGTCTTTCTCTGCCCCTTTGAACGGGTCGACGGCCCAGTTCCCGGCGTTTCCGACATCGACCGTGTCGACATGGGCGTCGAACGCGATGATGTGGTTGCCATGGCCGATCCGGCCGAGAATGTTCCCCATGGGGTCGATCGTGACGTCGTCGAATGCGCAGCTTTCCATCTCTTCCCTGATGCGGGAGACGACTTCCTCCTCCCGGGAGCTCACCGACTTGATGGCAATCAGGTCGCGGAGGAATTTGAGGACGGAGCGTTCGTTTTTCTTTGCGGCGGAAAGTATGGATTCAGGCGTGGTCATGATATTGGCCTATGTTTTGCTTCCGCACGCCTTCGGTGGCGCCTGCGGCGCCACCTTCGGCGTGCCTCGCAATGTCAGGGGGCTCGCAATGACTGTGCCTCGCAATGACAGGCGGGGTTACGATGCGAGTGAGTTGAAGCTCTCGATGAGCCGGTCGAATCCGGCGACTTCGTCCTCGAACAGGGCGCGCCAGTATTCCGGATCCCACTGAGCGTTGAGTTCCTCCAGCGTCTTCCCCTGCTGCTCGACCCAGGTGTAGTATTTCAGGTTGTGTATCGCTTTTCTCTCGTAATACGTCAGCTCCCTGAAAAAGTCAATCCCCTGGTGCTGGAGGGGGCCCGAAAGATCCCGGGCCGCATCAGTCTGCGTGTACGCTCCCCGTTCCTGCGCCAGTTCCGTCAGGCGAGATGCGTACAGCGCCGAGGAGTCGGTGAAGATCGTGAAGACCACCTCCTCCGGCCCGAGCTCAAAATACCTCGCCGTCTTTATGGACGCCAGGAGATTGCCGATACCGGATATCCCGAGGAGGGGAAGCATCCCGCGGACGTCCGCCGGGACGCCGAGCGAACCGAGGTATTTCTGCCCCTCAGGATCGTTGAAGAGCCGGAGGACTCTCATGCAGTCCTCGTCATCGACGGCGGCGACCGCATCGGTATTCATGACGTTGTGCACCCAGGGGACGTGCTTGTCGCCGATCCCCTCGATCCGGTGAGCACCGAAACCGTTCATCAGGAGTGTTGGACACTGGAGAGCTTCGCTGGCGACGGTCCTGCACGCCGGGAACCGCTTCTTCAGGTAATCCCCGGCGGCAATCGTACCGGCGGATCCTGTCGCAGAGATGAATGCCGCCGGCTGCCGTCCGGGAGGCCCGAGGTCTTCGAACACTTCCTCAATCGCCGGTCCCGTCACATTGTAATGGAATATCGGATTACCGAATTCCTCAAACTGGTTAAATATGACGTTGAGAGGATCCTTTTTTAATTCCCAGCATTTGTCGTATATCTCCTTGACGTTCGACTCGCACCCGGGGGTGGCGATCACCTCCGCGCCGATTTCCCGCAGCCATGCAAATCGTTCGCGTGACATCTGCTCCGGGAGTATGGCGACGGCCGTGCACCCGAGGAGGGCGCAGTCAAACGCTCCACCCCGGCAAAAGTTTCCGGTGGAAGGCCAGACGGCCCTGTGGCGCCCTGGATCGAATTCGCCGCTGACAAGGCGGGGGACAAGGCACCCGAACGCCGCTCCGACTTTGTGCGCCCCGGTGGGGAAAAATTTGCCCACGAGTCCGATGATCCGCGCCCTGACACCGGTGATCTCGCGCGGCATCTCGAAAGAATTTACCTTCCCGTAGAAGCCGGAGGCGATATCGTTCTTCCATGTGATACGGAACAGATTCATCGGGTTCACGTCCGAGAGACCGACCCCTTCCAGGCGCGACGTGATTGAAGCGGGAATATGAGCGGGATCCCGGAGCTGAGCAAACGTCGGGATCCTGATACCCCGTGTGTGGCAGCGTTCAGCGGTTTTCTGAATAACATCCGGCCAGAGCCGGGAGATGATCTTCGATTCCATTTCGTCTCCGAATTCAGTCAACTCCAACAAGCGCAATGCATGCTTCAGGGCAGACGTGAGGGCAGAGACCGCATCCGACGCACCGTTCCGTGTTCACGACCGGAATCCGGCTTTCCCGCCGGTCGATCGCGGCGTGCCCGCCGTCCCGGCAGGCAACATAGCAGACCTCACACCCGATGCAGCGCGATTCGTCGATCATGCTCCGCACGCGCCGCCGCGGAAGATCGTCATGGACGGCGAGATGGGGAAGGGCTTTCCCGACAATGTCGAGAGGGGACGAGAACCCCATGTCGTCCATATAGTTCGAGAGCCCGCTCCTCAGATCATCGATCACCCGGAAACCGTGGTGCATGACAAGAGTGCAGAACTGCACGCAGCGGGCACCCACGCTCATGAACTCCACGGCGTCGCGCCACGAGGACGCACCGCCGGTTCCGAGGACGGGTATCGTGACATGGCGGGCGATCTCCGCGATCGTCCGGAGAGTCATCGGCTTGATGGCCGGCCCGGTGAGACCGCTGTATGTCGACTTCCCCCCGAGCGGCGGGTTGGGTACAAAAGAATAAATGTCAATCCCCATGAGCGCCTGCACCGAATTGGAGGCGGTCAGCGCATCAGCGCCGCTCCTTTGCACAGCCTGCGCCACATCCACGATGTCCGTAACCTGGGGCGTAATCTTGATCGACACCGGGATGCGGCGTGCGGCCTCCTTCACCCAGCGCGCGGTGATCTCGGTCGCCGCCACGCTCTGCGCGAGCATTTTACCCGGATCTTCGCCGATGTTCCCCTGCGGGCAGGAGAAACTGCATTCGATCAAGTCCGCCCCCGCATTCTCTAGCCGTACCACGAGCGACTGCCAGTCTTCCTTCTTCCCCGCCATTATGCTGGCTGCGACGAGCTTCCCCGGGAATTCAGTCTTGAGAGTCCGGACGGTGGACTCCACACGGTCGATATGATGCGCTGAGATGAGATCGATGTTCCCCATCCCGAAGAGAAGCTTCCCGTCGTGGTTGAACGAGGACATCATCGGGTATGCGAGATCCACGCGCGTTCCCTCCACGGAGGTCGTTTTCAGCACAGCTCCCGCCCATCCCATACTGAACGCGCGCCGGACCATGTCGATGTCGTCGGTGGACGGCCCCGCGGCGAGTATGAACGGGTTCTCGATCTGAATCCCCAGTAGCTCGTACGAGAGGTCCCTCACGGGCCCGGGCCCGGCGCTGCCGTACTGTTCGCTCTTCATCCCTTCCTCATGATGTACTCGTGTATCGCATGCGCGGCCTGTTTTCCTTGTGCCAGGGAGCGGACCACCGTCCCTTCCCCGCTCACGGCGTCCCCCCCGGCGAACACGCCTGACATTGAGGATTGAAAATTCCCGTCGACGCTGATGAACCCCTTTTTCGTCCGGCCGAGGCCGGTGAGCCATTCCGCACGCACATCCTGGCCGATGGCCACGACGACGGAGTCCGCGGGAAGAAGGAAATCGGAACCCGGGACCTCCACCGGCACCGGCCGGCCCGAATCGTCATTCTCCGCACTGAGATGCATAGTACGGCACCGCACGCCTTCGACGCGCCCCCTTCCCACGATTTCAAACGGTTTCGCGTGGAAACGGAATTCGACCCCCAGTCGACGGGCTTCCCCGAGTTCGGCCGACCAGACAAGCATTTGCTGCTCTCCCCGCCTGTACAGGAGCGTGACCTCCGCAGCGCCGAGGCGTCTGGCCGTGGCCGCGGCATCAAGCGATACATTTCCCCCACCGACGACGATCACACGGGAACCGATACTGAGCGTGTGAGGTCTCTTCTTCGCTGTTTCAAGGAACTCAAGCACCGGGAAGACGGATTCCAATTCCTCGCCGGGGATCCCGAGCGGCCGGTCACGCCCGAGCCCCACGGCGACGAACACCGCGTCGTGATTTCCGGTGATGCCGCCGAACATCGGGGCATCGATCGTGCCGTCGTGCGCGGTGAAGAACCTGCCGAGAATTCCGGTGTCATGGATGAGGTCTTCCTCCGGAAGCCGGAAGGGAGGAATGCTCTTCAGGGGGACGCCGCCGGGGGGACCGTCGTTGTAGAGGTCCACGTGGTGGCCGAGTTTTGAGAGCTCGACAGCGCAGCCGAGACCGGCGGGCCCGGCCCCGAGCACCGCGACGCGTTTTCCAGTCCGGGGAGACGTTACCGTATGGAATTCACGAGCCCGCTCCGACCGGGTTGCGTAGAGATGAAGTTCTCTGATCAGGACGGGGGCATCCTGTTTCGCCCGCGTGCAGGCGGGCTGGCAGTACACCTCGGAGGGGCAGATCCTGCCGCACGTGCCGGCAAGTGCGTTCGCGTTCCTGACGAGCCAGGCCGCACCCGGGGCGTTCCCGCTCCGTATCATCGCGATGAACGCCGGAATATCGATGTGCACCGGACAGGCCGACGTACAGGGGGCGTCAAAACAGTAGAGGCACCTTTCGGCCTCCACCTGGGCCCTCCGGTTGTTGAAAACGTCCGGCGCGGTCTTATTCGGCGGCGTTGTTTCTTCGCGCTGCATCTTCAATTGCCTCCACAATCTGCTGGTACCCCGTGCAACGACAGAGATTCCCTGCGATCGCCTCGCGGATCTCGAGCTGCGACGGCTGCGACGTTCGATCGAGCAAGTCCTTTGCACTCATCAGCATGCCCGGCGTGCAGAACCCGCACTGGACGGCGCCATGATCCAGGAACGCTTCCTGAAGGGGACCGAGAGTCCCGAGCGGCGCCAGTCCCTCGACGGTCACCACCTCCCGTCCGGCGACCTGCGGTGCAAGCACGAGACAGGAGTTCACAGCCCGTCCGTCCAGCAACACGGTGCAGGCACCGCATTCGCCCACGTCGCACCCCCGCTTCGTTCCCGTCAGACCGATCTCTTCACGGAGAAGGTCGAGGAGCGTCATGTTCGGGGGGACGTCCAGTTCCTGCGGCTTCCCGTTCAGCGTAAACGATAATGCGACAGTCACGTTCATGGGGATGTCAGTTGTTGTCGGCAAAACAGTTTTCCAGCGTGCGCCGGACGAGCGAGGCAATCACGGGCTCTTTATATTCCGTCGACCACCGTCTCCCCGTTTCTCGGATGACGACCTCGGAGAGAACTCTCCCGGCTTCGGCGAACAGCGTCCGGGATGGGGACCTCCCGATCAGGAGGTTCTCCGCCTCCATCACCCTTTTCCAGACGGGATGGACGGCCCCGGGAACGATCCGTGCATCGATGATGACACCCGACTCGTCGACAGAGACGACAGCCGCAACGCTCAGACGCGAGATCGAAAGCGCATTGCGCCTCCCCAGTTTCACGAACGAGGTTTTCGTTCCCGGGGGTAGTGCCGGGAACCGGATCCGTGTCAGGAGCTCTTCCCCCGTTGCAATCGTCGCATAGGGCTTGTTAAAAAACCCGGAGAGATGGCATTCACGGTCCCCGTCAACAGAGGAAAGCGTGACGGTGGCGCCGAGCGCGATCAGGGGAGGGACGGTGTCGGCACATGGAGCGCCGTTCATGATGTTCCCCCCGAGCGTGCCCCTGTTCCGGATTTGCGGGGAGCCGATCGTCGAGGCGGCGGAGGCAAGTAACGGCGCACCCGACCAGATGATGTCGGAGCGCATCAACTTCCCGTGCGTTGTCAGCGGCCCCAGGAGGATATCGCGCCCTTCGAGAGAGATTTCACGGAGCGATTCGATCCTGGAAATATCGACGACCACCCCGGGCATCCTGGCACCGGGGTGACGCCATTCGACGAGGAGGTCGGTCCCCCCTGCCAGGACGCGTGCGGTGCCGCCGTATTCGTGCAGTGCCGCGACCGCCTCCCTGACAGACCCGGGAACGATATAGGTGAATGGTTTCATTGTCCCGCGGGCCGGATTTTGCATGAAAGATCGGGGTGCGTCGGTTCGGTCTCCTTCACGCTGGATCCCCGGGGACCGGTCCGGCGAAGGGCGTGGCCGAGATGGACTCGCTCCAGGTGCGCCGGAAGATCGGTGATCCTTTTCCCGGTCGCGTTGAATATGGCGTTTACGATCGCGGGCGCTGCGATTTCGTTCGCCGGCTCGCCGACGGATTTGGCGCCGAATGGTCCGGCGGGGTCCTCGTTCTCGACAATGACGGTCTTCACAGGGGGAACATCCATGGAGGTGGGGATCAGGTACTCGTCAAAATTGTGCTGTGCCGGGATCCCATCCTCGATCACAAATTCCTCCAGGAGACCGTAGCCCAGACCCATCGCCACACCGCCGATCATCTGTCCCCGCACCGCATCACGGTTGATCGCCCTGCCAACGTCGTGGACGGACACGAACTCTTCCACATCGACTTTGCCGGTCTCCGTATCCACAACCACTTCGGCGGCGTTGGCGCCGTAGACAAACGTGAAATACGCGTCACCCTGCCCCGTCGCCTCGTCCCAGCTCGTCTTCGGAGAGCGGTGCCACCCGATGCCGTGCAGCGGCCGCCCTTTCTCGAAACATTCGGCTGCGACCTCCGCGAAAGATGCGAGACGGGTCCGGTCGGCTGTCTTGACGACATACCCCTCCGCCATTTCCAGTTCGCGCGGGGAAAAGCCCGCCATACCCGCCGCAACGTCGAGGAGCGTGGCACGGACTATCTCCGCGGCATTCTTCGCAGCGGCGCCCCCCATGATGGTCCCGCGCGAAGCCACTGTGGGGCCGGAATCCGCTATGCGGCTCGTGTCCGTGTTCATGAACTGGACTCGTCCAATCGGAATACCGAAGACGGCGGCGACAATCTGCGACATCTGCGTCCCGGCCCCCTGTCCCATATCGGTTATGCCGGAGGACATGATGACGCTCCCGTCGGTCTGCACCGATACGACTGCTTCCGCCGCGTCTGCCCCTTCCGCACCAAGCGAAACTCCCCGATAACTGCAGGCCAGCCCGACTCCTCTCCTGTGCGTCCCCTCTGACGCGGCCCGGTACTTCTTCCATTTTTCTTCGAACCCGATCCCTTCGGCGGCTTTCTCCAGGACCTCCCGCAGGCTGACCACATGGTCGAGCTTCTGCCCCGTCGCCGTCACCGACCCGCGGTGGAAACAGTTCTTGAGGCGGATCTCGAGAGGATTCATCCCCACCCGCTCGGCGAGCTCGTCCATCATCGATTCGATCGCGAAATTCACCTGGGGGGAGCCAAACCCTCTCATTGCGCCGGTATAGTTGTTGTTCGTGTAGGCGGCATACACATCCGTCTTCACATTCTCACAGGCGTACGGCCCCGTCGCCTGGACGACACTCCGCCAGGTGACAAAGGGGCTCATCGAGGCATACGCGCCCCCGTCTGCGATGCACCGGATCTCCATGGCGGTAATAGTGCCGTTTTTCTTCGCTCCCCAACGATAGTACATCGCATAGGGATGGCGCTTGTAGCTCTCCAGCATCGACTCTTCGCGTGAGTTCACCATCTTGACGGGGCGGCCCGTCGCGAGGGCCAGAAGCGCGGCCCGGCAACACATCGATGTCATCACCTCATCCTTCCCCCCGAATGAACCCCCCAGCGTGGCCTGTATGAGCTGCACCCTGTTCAGTTCCAGGTTGAGAGCGGCGGCGACGGAACGGCGGCTGGAGAAGGGGTTCTGTATCGAGCCGATGATTCTCACTCCTCCGTGCTCGCCCGGTTCCGCCAGCACGGCCTCCGGTTCGATCGCGGAATGCTCGATGAACTGCGTCCTGAACCTCCTCTGGATCTCGAAGTCGGACGCGGCAAAACCCTTTTCGATGTTCCCCTTCCGGACCTTGTGATGGACAAAGACGTTTCCCTCCGGGTGGATCCGGGGAGCATCCTCCCACATGGCGACTTCCGGATCGGAGACGACCGGGAGAGGCTCGTAAACTACTTCGATAAGGCGGAGTGCTTCCCTCGCGATTTCAATGGAACGGGCGGCGACGAGCGCAACGCCGTCTCCGAGATACCGGACCTTCTCCCCGGCAAGTATCTCCTGGTTTTTCACGACGATGCCGAACGTCCTGTTCCCCGGTATGTCTTCCGCGGTGAGAACCGCTTCGACACCGGGCAATTTCGCCGCTTTCCCCGTGTCGATCGACACGATGCGCGCGTGGGGGTACTTCGAGCGGAGAACTTTCCCGAACAACTGGTGGGGAAGAGAATAATCGGCGGCGAATTTCGCCGTTCCGGTGACCTTCCCCCAGGCGTCGACACGCCGCTCGGGATTTCCTATGATCGTGTGCTTATCCGAATCCATCGCCCGTTCATTGTAGTTTTTTCCAGAGCCTCCCCGCCACTTTGCGGGCCATCTTCATGACAGACGCTTCATCGATCATCGGGTGCCTCCGGTTCCAGAGCACCCATTTCCCGCCGACCATCACCGATTCCACGGAGGAGGAACCGAATCCGAAGAGGAAATGCCCCGTAATGTTTGCTGCAGTTACAGGTGTCGGGGGCTTATAGTCCAGGACCGCGAGGTCGGCGACGCCGCCCCGGGAGAGGGAGCCGAACGGGATCCCGAACACCGAAGCGGCAAGTCTCCAGCCACCGGCGATCATCACGGGGATCCTCCCGGAGCCTGCGCCGGGATCCTCCCGGGCGCGGAAGAACCCCGCACGGGCCTCTTCAAACATGTCCGGGGGAAACCCGTCCGTCCCCAGAGCGCTCCGCCCGGGAAAAAGCTGTACGGGGGCATGCCCCACACCGTTGTTCATGTTCGACCGGGGATTATGGACAAGCCACGCGCCTCTCTTTTCGAGCGCGCGGAATTCCGCCGGGCGAAGATGGACACAGTGCGCAAAGACAGATCCCTCCCGGACGATCCGCGCTCGTTCAAGGCGGCGAATGAGACCGGAGCCGGAACGCCTGCGCGCATCCCGGACGTCGCACGCATCCTCGGCGACATGCATGTGTACACCGGTCCGGTATGTTGCAGCAAGCTCGCCGCATGCCTCGAGCGACGATTTCCCGAGCGTAAACGACGCATGAGCTCCCACGAGGCCGCGGAACCGGCTCCCCCCTTCCGTCGCGGCCAGGAACCTCCGGTTCTCTTCCAGGCCCGCGTCTCTTTCCTTCCTCCCTCCCCGGTCGGTAACTTCATAGCAGAGGACCCCGCGAAGCCCCACATCGGCGAGCGCCTCTTTGATGACGTCGAGCGAGCCTGCGATGGCATTCGGCGACGAGTGGTGGTCAAACAGAAGCGTCGTCCCGCATTTGAGGGATTCCAGAGCGCCGGCCAGGGCGCTGTAGTACACGGACTCGTCGTCCAGGGCCCGGTCCAGTTTCCACCAGAGGCGGCGGAGGACCTGGAGAAAATTCTGCGGCTTCCGCTTCGGCGGGTTCATCCCCCGTGCGAGGCTCGAATACAGGTGGGTGTGGGCGCAGACCATGCCGGGGATGACGACTTTTCCCCCGAGATCGATCGTCTCCTCCCCTCCAACCACCCGAAGAGCATCCCCCCTCTCCGCAATATTCCCTCCATCGATCCGGAGGTCACCCTTTCCTGCAAAAGGAGGATCAAGCGTCACGAGGAAACAGTTTTTCAGGAGCGTTTTCATCCGAATGTGCTCAGGGGACGGTGACCCCCCTTTCCGAAAGGGCTTCTTCGAGAGAAGAGATTTCAGGGGTAATGCTAATCGGCTCACCCACGGCCTTGCGGGCGGAGTCGATGTCCTTCAGTCCGTTCCCTGTGATCACGACAAGCACCGACTCCTCGCTCCCGATCACGCCTGAATCTCTCCCCCTCCGGAACCCCGCGACACCTGCCACACCCGCCGGCTCGCCGAAGACGCCACCGAGGCGCGCGGTGATCCTGATGGCGTCGAGTATTTCACCGTCGGGGACAGCGATCATGGAACCGCCTGATTTCTTTATGATGGCAATGGCACGGCGCCAGTTGCGGGGAGTGCCAACCGCGATGCTGTCGGCAATCGTGTCCGCAGCCGTGGGGACAAGATCAGAACCGGACTCGAAAGCGTTCACAATCGGACGGGCACATTCAGCCTGGACCCCGAGAAGGCGCGGGACGCGCGGGATGAACCCCAGGCGGTGCATTTCATCCAGTCCCTTTCCGATCCCGCCGATCGTGCACCCGTCTCCGACGGAGACGACAACCCAGTCGGGGACGGAGGGGCCAAATTGCTCGGCGATCTCGAGTCCGGCAGTCTTTTTCCCTTCCACACAAAAGGGGTTTGTACCGCTGTTCCTGTTGTACCAGCCGAATTTTTCGCAGGCCGAGCGGCAGAGATCGAATGCCTGTTCGTATGTCCCCCTGACTTTCACCACTGTTGCACCGAAGACGAGAAGCTGAGTGACTTTCGGCTCCGGGGCGCGCTCCGGGAGAAATATGACGCTCCTGATGCCGACGGAGGCAGAAAGCCCGGCGAGAGAGGAGGCGGCGTTTCCTGTCGACGCGCATGCAACGGTGCGGGCACCGAACTCCAGCGCCTTCATCAATGCGACCGAGCTCGCCCGGTCCTTGAACGAGTTTGTCGGGTTTCTCCCGTCGTCTTTCAGGAAGAGCCGCCCCGCCCCCACCTCTTTCGCAAGCCGGGGAACCTCGTACACGGGAGTCCACCCGATGTGCAAGGGGGGCTTCGCCACCAGTGGGGAGACCGGGAGGAGTTCCCCATACCTCCAGTGGTTTACGCTCCGGCTGGAAAGCGACTCCCGGGTCAGCGTCTTGGCAACGCGGTCGTAGTCATACAAGACGTCGAGAATCCCCTCCGCACCGCATACAGGACAGGTCTGGACGTTCCCGTCAGGTACATGCCTGCCGCAGAGAAGGCAGACGAGGTCCGTGACGCACCCGGTTGCCCGCGGGCTCATGCGTGCACCTTATCGGCCATGGTCCCTATTCGTGCAGCCGAGAAGACGATGACTTCGTTCGTCGCGGGAATCTGAAAATCCGGTTCGAACCTGTGTCTCCCGACTGCAGAGACTGCATCCTTGATCGCCAGCCAGGCCGAGAGGGCGAGCATGAAGGGAGGCTCGGCAACGGCCTTGCTCCCGAGTATGGCATTCGGGTTGGGGTGCCCCTCCAGCAGCGCGACGCGGAAATCGGCCGGAACGTCCCGCACCGCCGGGATTTTGTACGTGTCCGGAGAGTGGGTGAGGAGGTTCCCCTTCCCGTCCCAGAGGATCTCCTCTGTCGTGCACCAGCCGAGCCCCTGCACGTACCCACCCTCGATCTGACCGATGTCGATTGCGGGGTTGAGCGAATCGCCGGCATCGTAGAGTATGTCGGTCCGGAGTATAGTATGAGAGCCGCTCAGCATGTCCACTTCAACTTCCGTCGCCCCCACGCCGAAGGCATAGTAGTTGAACGGACGTCCCCAGCCCTTTTCCTTGTCCCAGGCGATCCCCGGTACGGAGTAAAAGCCGGTCGCGCTGAGGCTGACCTGGCGGAGGATCATCAGGTCCATCGCACTGGCGAACGAGATCCGGCGCAACGTATGCTTCCGGTCGAATATGATACCGTCTGCGAATTCGATGTCCCCGGGGGCTGTCATTTCATCATGGGCCGAACCCGGAAGGATGGATTCGAACGGGTCGGCATTGAAGTACCCGGCGAGGGAGGACGCGATGCGGGACTTGAGTGTCGCAGTGGCGTCGCGGACCGCTCCGCCGTTGAGATCGGTGCCGGAAGAAGCGGCTGTGGCTGAGGTGTTAGGCACATCCGAGGTGTTCGTCGCGCTGACCCTGACCGCGTCGATCCCCACACCGAATTCTCTTGCGGCTATCTGGCGGATCTTCGTGTGGAGGCCCTGCCCCATCTCCGTGCCGCCGTGACTGACGAGTATGCTCCCGTCCCTGTAGATGTGCACGAGAGCACCGGCCTTGTTCAGGAACGTCGTCGTGAACGATATCCCGAACTTCACGGGGGTGAGCGCCAGACCGCGCTTCACGAACTCGTGTGCCGCGTTGAATGCTTCCACGGCCATCCTCCTCGCCTCATACTCCGAGGAGACAAAGAGCCTGTTGTAGAGGGCGTGAAGACGGTTGTTTTCGACGGTCTGGCCGTAGTGTGTGACGTTCCGGTCAACCGTCCCGTAGAAATTGCGCTTTCGTATTTCCGCGGCATCGACCCCGAGCTCGCGGGCAATCCTGTCGATGACGGTTTCCATCGCCGCCATCGCCTGGGGACCGCCGAACCCCCGCATGGCGGTATTCGAGGGGAGGTTTGTCCTCCAGACCCTCGCCACGACGCTCATGTGCGGGACGTAATACGCGTTATCGGCATGGAGCATCGCACGCTCCATGATAGCAAACGAAAGGTCGGAGGCGATCCCCCCGTCGCTGTTGAGCTCGAATCTCACACCGAGCAGAAGTCCATTATCGTCGAACCCCGCCTCGTAGCGAATCAGGAACCTGTGCCTTTTCCCCGTCATGATCATGTCATCGTCACGGAAGAGACGGATCTTCACAGGATGTCGCGTTGCAGCGCAAAGGAGCGACGCCCATGCGGCGACATGGTTCGCCTGGGTTTCTTTTCCCCCGAATCCTCCGCCGAGACGACGGACCTCCACAACAACATCGTGTACCGGGAGGCCGAGGACTTCCGCAATGATCGCCTGCGTCTCCGAGGGATGCTGGGTGGAGCTGAACGCGGTGACCTCCCGCCCCTCCCCGGGAACACAGAGGCAGGTCTGGGACTCGAGGTACCAGTGCTCCTGCGCTCCCGTGCGGAGCTCACCCCGTATCACGTGCGAAGCGGAACGAAGAGTCGTCTCCGGTTCGCCCCGACGCATCGTCCGCTCGGGGCCGAGGAGGCTGTTCTTCCTGATCGCGGTATCAATATCGAGGACGGGCTCGAGCACCTCGTACTCGATGCTGAGGAGACTCTCCGCACGACGGGCCGTCTCATCGTCCCCGGCAGCGATGAGAACAACCGCCTGCCCGACACACTGAACCTCCCCCGCGGCGAGGCACAGCTCGTCATGGATCACCGGTCCCATCTGGTTCTCCCCCGGGATGTCGCGGTGGCAAAGTACTGCATGCACGCCCGGGAGTGCGCGGGCGGCCTCAAGTCCGATGTTCAGAATACGGGCCCGGGCATGGGGGCTGTAGCAGACCCGCCCCACAAGGAGTCCGGGCGGCGGGGCGATGTCGTCGATATAGACGGCTTCGCCCGTGACGTGAAATCCGGCGCTCTCGTGGGTATCGCTGCCCCTCTCTTTCATTGTGTCCATCTCTCAGACATTCGAATCGAGCCAGAACTTAAGAAGGAGGTTCTTCGCCGCAAGCATGCGGAACTCCGCGGACCCCCGGACGTCCGTAATGGGGCTGAAATCCTGACTCAGGTACTCCCCCGCCGCTTCAACGCGTTCACGCGACCATGGTTTCCCGATCAGGTATTGTTCGGTCTTCACCGCCCTTTTCGTCCGCTCGGCCATACCTCCGTATGCGAGCGTCAGCGATTCCACGTCTCCCGTTCCGGTCACGCTGAGGCGGAACCCGGCGCTCAATGTCGCAATATCAAGATCACGGCGCTTCGACACCTTGTACGATCGGATAAGAGCGCCGTCCGGGGGGGGAATGCACAGAGACAGGATCAACTCATCGGGCTCCCGGAGCGTCTTCCTGTACCCGGTGAAGAAGCCGTCCAGCGGAACCTGCCGTATCCCCCGGACACTCTGCAGGATGAGGCTCGCGCCGCTGGCAATGAGGACCGGGGACGTATCGCCTACGGGGGATGCCGTGCCGAGGTTTCCCCCGAGCGTCGCAAGATTCCGGATCTGACGGGAAGCGAACAGGGAGAGTGCCTCGGCAAGAGCCGGATACTTCCCTTCAAGAAGAGGAGGGAGATCAGCCAGCGGGACACCGGCCCCGATCTGCAGACCCCCTTGAGAAGCGCCGAGCTGTCTCAGATCTGGCACAGCGCCGAGGTCGATGACCGTCCCGAGGACCTCGTGCCGCTTCGTGACACGGAGCGCCACGTCGGTTCCGCCTGCAATCACGCAGGCACCGGGAAATTTCCCGAGCGCGCGGCACGCTTCATCGAGCGTCAGGGGGCGGAGGTATCTCTCTCCCGGCGTGGCTATTTCTACGCTGCCGTGCGGGAACGAAGCCAGTGTCGAGAGGACGCTCTTTTCCCTCGCGCTAAAATGATCTACCGGACCCCGGGCGCACGCAGTCTGCACAGCGTCCACGATCGGGCGGTAACCGGTGCAGCGGCAGAGATTCCCCGTGAGCGCGTCCTCGATCTCCCTGCGGGACGGAGCGGAGGATTGTTTGTACAGCGCGAACATCGACATGATGAACCCGGGGGTACAGAACCCGCATTGGCTCCCGTGGTGTTCCACCATCGCTTCTTGCACCGGATGGAGCGACCCGGCCGGGGACCGGAGATTCTCGACTGTGATGAGCTGCTTCCCGTCAATCATGGGGAGGAACAAAAGGCAGGAGTCGACCGCCCGGTAGCGAAGAGCGCCGTCGGCCGCCGGCTCGGCTATTGCGACTGTGCATGCTCCACAATCCCCTTCCGCGCAGCCTTCCTTCACGCCTCTGTGGGAAGGGAGTGAACGAAGGTAGTTCAGGAGCGTCGTGGTGGGACGGACCGACTTCTCAAGGGAGAAATCGATCTCCACCGGCTTTCCGTCCATCAGGAATGTAATCGTGTTCCGCATAGACCGATTTTGAAGTGCTCCGGAGGGACACACACCCCCGCCCGATAACACGGGAGCCCCATCCGTTTGATTGATGGGGCTCCAGTAAGTCAAATAGCGGATTGGCTACACTGTCATTGTACTAAATCCCGTGGCAGAATTCAACAGACAGGCCATTTCATTGCATTCCACCCCGCACTTTGCAATGTTTTGTGCTCACTTCCCCCATTCGCTGATGCATCATGGCTCAGGTTTTCTTCCATTCTATGGTAATTCAGCAGATCGGAAGCGACGGTATGCCGTGGTCTATAAGGCCGAGGGTGCGGGGCTCAAGAGATCCGCGTGAGGTCCGGATTCACTGGAATCTCCCCATTTTTGCCCGGGCATTTCGCCGGATGGTGTTTCTTCGCGATCCGCGCATTCACATCCTGTCAAATTTGTGTTGGTCAGCCGGGCTATTGAACAGGGGAGGCTACCTCGACGACGAGCGCCCATTTCCTTTTCGCGTCCTTTCGCCAGACACGCACGTAGTACCCTGTAGGATCATTCGAATTCCTGTCCTCCCGGTACCCCCCGTATGTGTAACCAAGATCCCCCGCCGCCGACACATCTGCACGCATCGGCTCAAGCGATCGAAGCGCGGTCCCCTTCACCAGGTACGCGAGTATCGCATCCTTCCCCGTGATCGGTACGAGCCCTTCCCTCATTGCGCACGCATGCGCATCGAGGAGTTTCTGATAGGTGCCGCGAACACCTCCCGCGACGGCGCTTTTCGAGAAGGTCTTTTCGAGCGTGATGAGCTCGCGTGAAGCGGCCTTCCCCCCCGCGGTTATTCCCCGCGATTTGAAAACACCGTGGAGTGCGGGTGTGAGCGGCCGGCCGAAATACTTCTCGACGACATTCGTCGAACCTGTTCCGATATCGACCGCCACCTTCCAGTCTCCATCCGTCTGTCTCTTCCAGATTGAAAAGTAAAACCCGTACCAGGTTGGAGCGTCCCCCTTCGCGCTGTCTTTGAGCGACGCAGGGCCCATCGTGTACCCGATGTCGCCGGAGGAGGAGACATCAGCAACGATCGGTTCCCAGTAGAGCGTCCGGGCGAGAGGGTGCGCGGGGGGAGGGGTTTTCAACGCGGACTCTTTGTAGATATGGGGCTTCGGGGATATGGAGATCCCATCGTCCGCGAAATATTTCCAGAAAGAGGCGCGGATCCCCTCCTTCAGGCTTGTCGCTACAAACTCCCGCTCTGTGTTCACGAGCGAAAAGAGGGGGTCGGGCTGTTTTTTTTGCTGCGCGGCGCCGGTCAATGGCAAGCTGACGAGAATGGGGAACAGCATCACGGAGAGCAGGGCATTTCTCATTGGGCCTCCTCAGTGTTGGTGCCTCTCGATCGAATCTCGTCAAATATAGTATTTTGGCTCTTATGATGATGCGTCGCTTAAGTGACAGGCCGTCCGCTCCGGACGGGACATCGCCGCACGTGGCTATTCTCCGACCCTTTTTGCATATTTAAGCATCTTATGTAGAGTGACAGACTAATTTCAGGGGGCCAGAAAGATGCCGATATACGACTACAAGTGTGAGGATTGCGGCACGACGTACGACGTGTTTCACAAAGTGCGTGAAATCAAAGAAGACATTGTCTGTCCGCACTGCAGCTCAATGCAGCACGTGCGGCTGATATCAGCGCCGAGCATCAGCGTCAAGGGGAGCTCCAAAGCGGAGTCGCTCCCCCCCTGCGGCGATGCATCATGCTGCGGCGGCGTTTGCAGGATGAATTAAACCATCCACTCACCGGTGCCGGACATGGAGTACGGGTTTACACGCACGGTGGACCAGCCATACGAGGCCGCGGTGCAGCGTGTGACAGAGGAACTCAGGAACCAGGGCTTCGGCGTCCTGACGACGATCGACGTGAAGGAGACTCTGAAGCAGAAGCTCAACGTCGAGTTCACCAAATATGTGATACTCGGGGCGTGTAACCCGCCGCTTGCGCACAGGGCACTCGAGGTTGAGATGAACATCGGGCTGCTCCTCCCCTGCAACGTCATCGTGTATGAAAAAGAGGGGAAGACAGTCGTCGGGGCGTTCGACCCGATGATGATGGTTCCCCTGGTAGGCAAACCAGAAATGGCATCCATCGCCGCGGATGTGAAGCAGCGGCTGGAAGCGGTTCTCGCCAACATATAACGCACCCCCCTCGTTTCCCACACCCAGGGAAGCTCCCGCAGAAAATTCCAAATATCAGGTTTCCTCCGCAGTTGATGGGAATACTGAACCCATCAACAATACGAACCCGCATGACATCGCCAACCACACGTAAGGCCTGGAATGCTATTCCCCGGAGCGGCGCTTAAAAGCGGATACACCGCCCTGGGACAGCGGCGAGGTAAATGAGGAAACACCCGGGGTGAAGATATGCAGGTGGATCGGGCATGACTCCATGCCGGGAGAGCGAACTCGCGGGAGTATCAGCGAGCCGGCGGGGCGCCTGATACCGGCGGCTGAGGCCGGCTGCGGGGCAGGAAGGCAAAATCATCGCTCATCACATAGATCGCCATGCCTGCAATCATCACAAACACCGCGACCCAGACACGCCAATCCTGATGCGCATGTTTCCAGTAAGGTCGATGGTCCTTTTGAAG
>Ga0182017_10000877_pt1 | contig 23630 bp, 25 predicted proteins | sample 712E3DmetaG_FD_120492 | JGI IMG/M metagenome (GOLD analysis project Ga0182017, IMG submission 120492) | Permafrost microbial communities from Stordalen Mire, Sweden - 712E3D metaG | ecosystem: Environmental > Terrestrial > Soil > Wetlands > Permafrost | place: Sweden: Stordalen | collected... | reverse complement strand
TCTTCACCATCCGGGTGATCCTTTCGTCTATAGGATTTATCAGAAAATTCACCTATAAACTACTATGATCTCCGGGTGGTTTCTCTCTATATTTCGGCTATTTCATGTGCATAGGTTAGGTATTATGACAGTCGATTTTAGTTCATGATTTTCGGATGGGATAAAAATGACGCTAGTGACTAGCGACATCGCTGGAAGAACAGGATATTTTCCGCTTAGCGGCATTACTAGAGTTGTACGAAACAAACCATCTGAAACTCTAGCCAGAAGGACGACCAGGATAGAAATGCGGTGTGAAAATGCTGATAAAAATAGAATAGCCATAACCCTGTAAGTCGAAATTTGCAGCAAAAGTATAGTAAGAAAATCTTTGGGAAATGTTCGATGGAAAGGATTTCAAATGGAATGGTCTCGTTTGCTAATAGCAGAAAGGCTCGGCGGTCATGAGTCCGAGCAACGGATGAATGACGTACGAACGCCTTATGAAATTGATGTTGACAGAATAGCCTTTTCTAATAGCTTTAGGAGACTGAGCAGAAAGACTCAGGTTCATCCATTCTGTAAAAATGACCATGTTCATACTCGGTTAACCCACAGTTACGAAGTTGCCCAAGTTGGCAGGTCGTTGGGCAAGGCTCTTGGCCAACGAATAGCTGACAAACTACCAGAGGGAGTTTCTAGTTTTGACATTGGGTTGATTGTCCATGCTGCTTGTCTTGCGCATGACATTGGAAATCCTCCATTTGGGCATGCAGGCGAAGAAGCAATTTCACACTGGTTTGCTTCGAGCAATGGGAGAAACGTGCTAACAGGACTCAGTGGACCAAATGAAAGAGACTTGGCCCGCTTTGAAGGGAATGCTCAAGGGTTCAGAACACTTACTCAAACAGAGAACTATTTGTTTTGCGGGGGGTTGCATCTAACATACGCAACCCTTGGTGCATTCTGCAAGTATCCTTGGAGCAGCAGAAAAGCAATGGACGGCGAGAAGTTTGGTGCATTTATTAGCGAAGAAACGATTCTTGAGAAAGTAGCAGATGCCACAGGACTCGTGAGAAGAGAAGCCCATAAATGGTGCCGACATCCGCTCGCATATCTCACGGAGGCCGCAGATGATATCTGCTATGCAACAATTGATTTGGAAGATGCAGTAGAGCTAAATGTTTTAAAGCCAAGAGAAGCATACGACCTTCTGTTTAGTGTTTTAAAAGATGATGTACTTAAAACTGCAAAGGCGATGATGGTTTCCGATTCCGCGCACAGAGTTAACTTCGCAAGAATAAGAGGATTCGTATTCAATGCACTAATAAATGGAGCTATCGATGCATTTATGAACAACTATGAACACATAATGAATGGAGAATTTAGCGGTGAACTCATTGGTGCATTGGACGAAGGTGACCTTAGGCGAAAGCTGATTGTTGACGCAAAAGAAATGGGGAGAACGCGAATTTATGTGGAAAGGATAAAGACAGAGGTTGAACTTGGCTGTTTTGCTACCTTTGAATGCTTATTGGATGCCTTTTGTACTGCCGCAGTTGAATGTTTCTCACAGATAGAGAGTCCAAAAGGCGAGACACGGCTATCTTGGAAGTCGCAACTTGTTCTTCGTCAATTGTCTGACCATTCACCGATTAAGTCCAACCCGCCCCCTGGTGGTAAATGGAGCAAATACTCATGCTTGAGGAGAGTTCTAGATTTCATTGCTGGAATGACAGATAATTATGCTACCTCATTGGCAGAACAAATTAGTGGTCAGATGCACCATGCTGTGTATTAGCGGCACAAGGCCCGCTGTAGCAAAACAGTGTCTTGCAGTGAATGCAAAATCAGTGAAAGCAAAGGATAGAAGAACGCGCGATTTGCATCGTACAACAGCCGCGTTACGCAAGGCCCTATCGGGCTCATGGCCTGTTTGGTGCCCTCCGTTAATAGTTAAGATTACTCTTGAAGAATGGCGCGCAAGAAAAGTCAAAATATGCCGCCTCTGGGGCGGCGAAAACATATTAAAAATCTTCAAGCCCGTAAATTATTTATATGGGTTGCTATTAATTGTAAAGTAATCGGTGATTCATTAATAACACCTGAGCGCAGATGCGTTACAAAAGGGGATATTATGGATGAATGTAAGCAAAAATATTATTTAGACCCACTTTTGATTGAATCCCATTCTTTAAAACGAGAAGCTGTTAAAAGACGCAAAGATTATGACGAAAAAACATTACACAATGCTGATTTGGAGAAATATCTCAGTGAAGGTTGGGAAATTGATAAAAAGACTACAGACAAAGTTAAAATGCAAAGAATGAAACAAATCGATGAACGTTTAGAAAACAAATTCTGGATATTAGCATTCAAATTGGGGTATCCAGAAATCAATCAAGGAAGAAATTTTAAAATACTTATCGAAAGAAAAAATGCAGAACCTTTGTGCAAACAAATAGATGTATTCGCAAAAGATGATGAAACAATTATTGTCGCAGAATGTAAGTCAGCAGAAAAAGTTGTTAAAAAAAGTTTGCAAAAAGATATTGAGGAATTTGCCAACCTTAAAGGGCCGATTTCAAATGCAATAAGAAATCACTATGGTACAGCATTTAAACCTAAAATAATATGGCTTTTTGTAACGGAAAATATTATCTGGGCAAAACCAGATAAAGAAAGAGCAATTGGCGAAAACATTAGAATTATTACTGAACGAGAATTAAGGTACTTTCTTCAAATCGCTGAACACATTGGAAAGGCTGCAAGATATCAATTTTTAGCGGAATTTTTAAAAGATCAAGAAATACCGGGTTTATCTGGTATAAAAGTTCCAGCAATTCGGGGTAAATTGGGTGGTAAAAGATTTTATAGTTTTATTACAACCCCAAGACATTTGCTAAAGATATCTTATGTTAATCACCGATCTTTAAACGATCCCGAGGGTGTTCCAACTTATCAAAGGCTTATCAGCAGAACACGAATAAGAAATATTGGTGAATTTATTAAAGCAGGTGGCTATTTTCCAACAAATATTTTAATAAATTTTACTCGTACCATTCGTTTTGATAAAATCGGAAACGAGTTCAATGCAGATGTTACTTTCGGTCATTTGTACTTGCCTGATAAATACCGTTCTGCTTGGATTATCGATGGCCAGCACCGACTTTATGGTTTTTCTCCAATTGACGACAAATATCTTGATCAGAACATTATTATAATTGCCTTCGAAAAACTTCCTACAGAAGAAGAGGCGAACCTATTTGTTACAATCAACCATGAGCAGAAATCAGTTCCCAAACATTTACTTGATGATCTTGAAGGTGAATTAAAATGGGGCTCTAACATTCCAAGTGAAAGAGTGGGTTCTATTGCGGCTCGATTAATTAATATTCTTAACTCTGATCACGGTGAGCCTTTTTACAATAGAATAACACAACAAGGAATAACTTCAACAAATAAAACATGTTTAACAATTCCCGCATTAAAAGATGCACTACGTAAATCTGGCTTATTAGGAAAAGCTGTAATGCACAATTCTAATTATCAGTTAGGCCCTTTATGCGGTAAAAGTGATATAGATACTTTAGATAGAGCCAGATCCGCATTAAATCAGTATTTTAATATTATTAAAGAGGCAAACTGCAGCCAATGGGAAAAAGGTCGTGAGGGTTCATTGTGTACCAATACTGCGATTCAAGCTTATATATTATTATGTGCAGAATTAATAAATTATTGGCAAGCTAATACAGCTTCAGAACCTCATGAAATGGAGATTGAGGAAATTATTTTAGAAATAGAAGAATATCTCAGTCCCGTTTTGGATTTTCTCAAACAATCAAGCGATGATAAAATCCGGCAAGAATTTCAAGTTGTATTCGGTTCAGGCGGGCCAGTCGAATACTTTTATCGTTTGTGCAAAAACATAAAGACTAAATATCCAGATTTTTTACCAGAAGGTTTAAAGGAATGGGAAACAGAGCAATCTGAGGATAAAATTCTTACAGCTGAAAAAAAGATAAAAGATATCATCATTTTGATCCAAAAACATATTGTGATAATATTAAAAAGTGTTTATGGTGAAGAAAAGGATGCTTATTGGAATAAAGGAATACCCGATAAAACGATAAAATCAAAAGCATATGAAAAATCTCTTGATGAAGAAGATGCCTTACCTTTGGAAAATTATTTAGATGTTATAGATTATAAAAAGATTATTGAAAGCAAGCAAAACTGGCCTTATTTTAAAGATTTGTTTAATATCCCTGAGCCTGGTGAGAAGGGGTATGCAAAAAATATTAAATGGATAGAACGATTAAATGAATTGAGACGAATTCCATCTCATCCCTCCGAAAATCGTCATTTTAAAGTTGATGATTTTGATTATATTGATTACATTTCTGATGAATTAAATAATCGAGTTTCGACATTTGATATTGATAATATATTAAAAGCTGCTGAACCAGCAAGAATTGCTGAGAAAGCAAATGCTTGACCCGTTCTTGAAGTGGGCAGGTGGAAAGCGTTGGCTTCCATGTAATTATTCACAATACTTTCCTTCAAAATACAAACGATATATTGAGCCTTTTTTGGGTGGTGGGGCAATTTTTTTCAGCCTTCAGCCATCAGATGCTATATTGGCAGATGTAAATGCAGAGCTAATTAATGCCTATCAAGCAATAAGGGAATATCCTGAAAAAATCGAAAGGTTGCTAAATACCTACCAAAAAATGCATTCTCCTGATTTTTATTACCGCATGAGAAAAAGGAATCGCCACAACCCTATTTTGCGTGCATCTAAATTTATTTATCTAAACAAAACTTGTTTTAATGGTTTATATCGGGTAAATACAAATGGTGAATTTAATGTTCCAATTGGAACAAAGAACAATGTTAAATATGAAAAAGGTTATTTGGCACAAATTTCATTTATTTTGGCCAGCGCAAAGCTTGTAGTTTCTGATTTTGAACCAATTATTGATAACGCAAAAGAAGGGGATTTTGTTTATATAGATCCTCCATATACTGTTATGCATAATAATAATAATTTTATAAAATATAACAACCCTATTTTTTCTTGGAATGATCAAATACGATTGTCACAATGTATCCGCCATGCTTCTGACCGTGGCGCAAAAATAATGTTATCAAACGCAGCTCATAAATCGGTTTTTAAGCTCTACGATAAATTCGGTTCACATTTAAATTTAAAAAGAAGAAGCGTTCTTGCAGCAAGTTCTTCTCATCGTCTATTAACGGATGAATTATTAATAGTTAATTATTAATAGTCCCGTAAGTCTGGCTAATTTTCTTAAAAAATTAAATCGCGCATAAATGCGCGAAAGAATCGCGTGCCGAGAAAGGCAAAAACCAAGGGCGACGCAAGCAAAAGAACACTATGGTAGTGGCGCAATAACTTCGCACAACTCGCAAAGTGACGCAATGCCGGATTGAGTTCTCTTTACAGAATACATTTATAGGGCAAAGCTGAATCGGATTATGAGGTTAGGGCGGCACTGCGCACATTTGCGAGACGTTGCAATAACCTGGCACTAATAAAAGAGAGAGCCGCCACCAAGAAAGAAACATAAAGAGAGCGCCCAGAAAGAGAAAAAACATGAGACCAACAATAGAAGACCGTAAATTGTACAATGTCGATTATTCAAAGGATACTGATTTTTCCGCATTTGCTCGCCTACTCCAGAGCAAATGGAGAGCGAAAAAAGATCTTAAAGAAGGCAAACTTGGCAATTTTCTTGATACCGACTTTTCAATAACGTCTAAGGCTAACTTTTTAACTGAAAATATCAAGGAACTTGTTACTCGTGAAATTTCTCAATCAAAATCAACAGGGGCGTTGATTAAACAACCACGAATTTGGAATAATCTTCTGTCATCCCAACCTCTCTGTTTTAATTTATTCGGAGAGCTTCATTTTGACCTTGAATTAGCGACTAAGTTTTTTGGTCAGCTATTTCCAGGTAAAATTGAAACGGTGACCTCGATAAAATTCGAATATTCTCCCGGGCGTGGTAACAAACAATACATCGGTGATCATTCGGCATTTGATGTTTTTATCGAATATCATAACAAAGGCAAAAATGGTTTCATCGGAATTGAAGTGAAATACGCAGAAAGTCTTAAAGAGGAAACAAAAGAAATGGCCGATAAGAATTTCAAGGATACCTATGCTGACCTTACAAAATCCTGTAACCTTTTTAAGTCTGATTCTCTCGTGCAATTAAGGCTGCCTCCCTTTTCGCAAATATGGCGCGACCATCTTCTCGCAATTTCGATAGTAAAAAAGCATGATTATGACGAAGGCTTTTTTGTTTTTCTATTTCCCTCTAAAAATTCGCAATGTCAAAAAGGCGTTGATGATTATAAAACCTACCTGTCTTTTGAAAATGAAGACAAATCTATGTTTTCCCCCAGATATTTGGATGATTTTATATTGACCTTGCGAAAATTGCGAAATGATACCTGGACAAGGGAACTTGAGGACCGATATATTGGCACTGTTTAAGTCCAATAAATTTTAAAACGAGGTGATAAATGACTACCGAATACTTGTTGATTGATTTAGAAAATGTTTCGCCGTGATAAAAAGATGCGACCTAAGAAATATAGTAAGGTAATCTTGATGATACCGTTGTGAAAGCTGTAGTTGACGAAATGACAACCGGCAGACTGATCGAAATTAAAGAAGAGAAAATTGTTTATCTGGTTGACGATTTACCTTTCTAACAAAGCCAAAAATTAGGAGAGCGCGCGAAGAGAAAAGAGAGAAGATGGCGGCGGCAAAAATATTAAGCAAGGTAGCGGAGCCGACCCGGAAGATAAAGACGAATACAAAGCGGAAAACGTCTTTTTTGTACCGGAAATTGCCCGATGGTTTTATCTGCAATCCAAGGCAACGCTTCCAACTATTGGTAAAGTTGTCGACAATGCAATGGATGCAATCGAAAAAGATAACTCCTTACTTCGTAGGGAAGCTCAACGCGGCGATCAGAGAGAATTTGAAGAAGGTGAAATTGGTCTGAACACCCATTAGGGTATCGCAAAATGCGATTCCTTTGAGATCACAAATTGTGATTTCAAAAGCTTGGGCAAACTTGAAGTCGCAAATTGCGACCTCAAGTTTGATCGCAAATAACCGTTATTTGGGGTAAAAATGAGGAGAAAGTGTCTGAACACGATTTAAGGGATTTCAAAATGGACACGATTAAAACAATATCTAAACACGATTGTAAAGATTACAGGATAGACATGATTATGGAAAAGAAAGAAATGCATTCAATCGCGGTAATCCATCAATCCCGTCCCGTAATCGTGTTCGAACAATTGCAAGGATGGTGCGTGATGATTGAAAGCCTTAATTCCACCTGTACGCAACCACAGGGTTCTAAACTTCGTATTTCAATGGGAATGCAACAAAAGCGTTTTTTTGCTAAATCAGTTGGAAATTACGTAATAAATATTATATTATACAGTAATAAGACCCGCCACGGGACACCTTCGGGTACCGCACCAGGGCGGGTTGTTCTATTTATAGGGGCTTTTTCATGAGCAAAGTTCCCTTCCCCAAGCCAAGTACAAGCCCCGAGGAACAGATCGCGCTTCTGCTTAAGCGTGGCATTGCCATAACCGACTCTGCCGCAGCCCAACATTATCTTACGTATCACAACTACTACCATGTCAGCGGGTATATCTTCTACTTTGAAAAAAAGGAGCCTGCCCGCACTCATGTTCTTGCCCGGCCGGTCAGTTTTGAAAATATCGTCGAACTGGTAAGGTTCGACCAGATATTGCGAGAGCATTTTTGGAGCGCGGTGCTCTCTATCGAAGCGGCATTGCGCTCTGTGACCGCGCGCGAAATATCGATGAGATATGGGCCATTCTGTCTTGAAAATCCGGCTATTTATCGAAACCCCGCAGCCCATCAACAGCTTATGGATAAATTGCGGCAGGCCTTAACTGAACATAGAAACGAACCATTTATATCTCATTTCAGCAACAAATACAGGGAACCCATTCCGCCGGTCTGGGTGATGATCGAAGTGCTTACCTTCGGTACAATCTCCCGGCTATATAGCCAGCTTACCACGGATTTGCAAAAGCGGATCGCACGCAGTTTTTCCGTTGATCATATAATTCTTGTATCCTGGCTCAAGGCCCTCACCGAACTCCGCAACTCCTGCGCTCACCATGCGCGCCTCTGGAACAAGGTCTTTGTAAACTACCCCAAGATCAGAAGCGCCGACAAAGAATTCCCGCTCATGCCGCAGCGGCATAGCAGGCTTGGGAGTTTTATTCCGCTTGTCCGGCATTTGCTGGGGGTTGTGGGTGAGAAGATCGATTGGATGAAGGAGCTGCAGGGATTGGTTGGCGGGAATAGGATGATTCGGCCGGAAGACATGGGGTTGAGTACGTGGAACATCGTACCCTGATTGAGAAAAATCATGTGCGCCAGGCAGATCAAGAAAATTAACATAGGGAAGGTAAATCTGGCATGAGCGATAATAAACCTGATAAATTCTATTTCACCGTAGGTCAATTAGCCGAAGTTCTCAAAATATTACCGCCTGATTTACCTGTTTTAGTAAGCGGCTATGAAGGCGGTTATGAGAATTTTTATCGACCGACTGTTGTCAAGATGAAGCATGAACCGGAAAATCCATACTATGACGGTGAATTTCAGACCGCACAAGAGGGTGATAAAAATGCATTTGACGCGGTAGTTCTTGCGAGGGTGGTGCGGAATGAGTGAAAATTGTCTGAACACAATTTAAGGGATTTCAAGATGGACACGATTAAAACAATATCTAAACACGATTTTAAAGATTACGGGATAGATAGAATTATGGATAAGAGAGAAATGCATTCAATCCCGGTAATCCGGAAATCCCGTAATCGTGTTCGGACAATTGCAAGGATGGCGTGTCGTTAATCGTGTCCAGACAATGAAAGGGGAATAATGGATAATACACCAGTAAACGAACTGACGCATAAAATTATCGATTGCGCCATGAAGGTTCATTCAACGCTTGGTAATGGTTTCCAGGAAGTTATTTATCAGCGTGCTTTAGCGATAGAAATGGAGTTTCAAGGGTTGTCGTTCGAGCGCGAAAAAGAGATGCCGATATTTTACCGGGAAATGAATATCGACACAAGGCGCGTCGATTTCTTTGTTCAAAACTCCGTGATGGTTGAATTGAAAGCAATCGAAAAGCTTGAAGACGTCCATAGGGCGCAGGCGATCAACTATTGTGAGGCATATAATATCGCGGATGGTCTTCTCATCAATTTCGGAGGCAAAAGTTTGGATTTTAAGCGGGTGTATAATAAAAATCTTGTTGCTCCCAATCTTGTTAATCCCGAAATCCCTTAATCGTGTTCAGACAATTAAGGCAACTACTCGAAAAATTCGAGCAGTTCAAAATGAAGGAAATCGGCAACTGTTCGGAAATTCCGGAAAGTTCAAATTGCATTACAAGGACATTCAGTAAGTACACCTTTGGCATGCTTTTAAACTTATCAATACAAGCTGCCGAGGATTCCTCTGTAGCTTAAATATCGGACTATCAACATGAACGAAAACCTCCCATCAACTCATTCCAACTTCCTCCTCTACACCGATGCTGTTGGCAAGGTTAAGGTCGAAGTCTTTATTCAGGAAGAAACCGTTTGGCTTACTCAGAAAGCCCTTGCCGAGCTTTTCGGTAAAGAACGCAGTGTCGTAACCAAACATCTCAAGAGCATATTCGAAAGCGGCGAATTGGATGAAAAAAGCAATGTGCAAAAAATGCACATTGGGCACTCCGATAAACCGATAAATTATTACAATCTCGACGTTATTATCGCAGTGGGCTATCGGGTAAACTCCTATCAAGCGACGCAGTTCCGAATTTGGTCCACGAAAACGCTTAAGGAATTCATTATCAAGGGTTTTGTACTGGATGACGAGCGGCTCAAGAATGGGAAAACCTTTTTCGGCAAGGATTATTTCGAGGAACTCCTAGAGCGAATCAGGGAAATCCGGGCGAGTGAGCGGCGTTTCTATCAAAAAATCACCGATATTTATGCACTTGCCGCCGATTACGATAAAAACGCACCGATTACAAATGAGTTTTTCGCTACGGTTCAGAATAAACTACATTGGGCCATTACCGGTAAAACCGCAGCGGAAATAATTTATGATTCTGCGGATGCTAAAAAGATTTATATGGGATTGACCAGTTGGAAACAAGCCCCTGAAGGCAAGATATTGAAATCCGATGTTTCGATTGCAAAAAATTACCTTAATAAGGCGCATATCGACGAACTCAATCGGATCGTATCGGCCTACCTTGACCTTGCCGAAAACCAAGCCAGACGGCAGATCATTACCCGCATGAAAGATTGGGCGCAGTTCCTTCACAGCTTTCTTGAGCTTTCCAAATATCCTATTCTTATGGATAAAGGCAAGGTGACTGCTCTTGAGGCTAAGCTCAAGGCCGAAAAGGAATATGAAGAATACAGGGTAATACAGGACAAAAATTACATCTCCGATTTTGACAAAGAGATAAAACGCATTACGGGAAATAATGATATCAAAAGTTAAAAAAATTATTTGAAACGAGAATAACTTATTTGCACAAATTAAAAATCATTGTTTCACAAAGAAATGATAGTATTCACTTCAGGAGAATAAAATGAAATTGATCGCCCATCAGATTTGGTCTTTCATGCTATTGGCGTTTTTGTCCGGTTTGTTATTAGGATGCGCATCCACTCTTTCCGGTAGTAGCATCATGGAAATCGCCGATGAAACGGAAGCGCAAGGGTGCAATAAATTGGGCCTTGTTACCGGGAATTCATATTGGGGCGGTTTTACCGGCCAACAATTGAGTTTGGAAGTAGCTAAAAAAAGGGCACTCGATCATGCCAAGGCCAAAGGCGCAACGCGTGTTTTATGGTTAAACATGAAAAAAGGATTTTTTGGCGCTTCGGTTTCCGGTAAAGCGTTCGCTTGCTTGGAAAATACAAACCCGATTGCAGAAAATACCGATAATACAAAAATAATCCCTTTATCAAAATCCCTGACGCCAAAGAAGGAAAAAGCCTTAGGCTATGTAGCGGTCATGCGATTTGAATCTTTCAGTATCGATAGCGGCGGCTCAATGGTTATTACGGATATTTTCACGAATCAAATCCAGGCAAATGGAAAATATAGGGTAATGGAACGATCTCAAATGAACAAGATATTAAGCGAACAAGGATTTCAAAACAGCGGCGCATGCAACTCAACCGAATGCGCGGTTGAAATAGGCCGGTTGCTGAGCATTGACAAGATGTTTATCGGCAGTATCGGCAAGCTTGGAGAAAGCTGGTTTATTAATGTCAGACTTATAGATATTAAAACGGGGGAAATCTTGTCCAATTTATCTAAAAAAGTCTTAGGCAAAGTCGACAATTTAAGCTCAGCCGCGATTCAAATGGCAAATGAGTTTTCTCAATAAAAAGGAGCTACATACGATGGTTTTTAAAAAGAACAACGCGCTGAACATTGAAAAAAACGGCGTCAAAATGCGCATTTACAACGATAAAGCCCAATGCGGCCAAGCGGCCGTGGTATTTCAGGAAACCGAAAAGGGGCATTTCGAGGAATTTTCCCATTCGAAAAGCTTTTTCATCTTTTATATCATTGAAGGCCAGGGCGTTTGGTTCATCGAAGAAAAACCCCACGACGTTGAAGCGGGCGACGTCGTCATCATTCCGCCTAACACGAAATTCTACTACAAGGGAAAATTAAAGCAGGTCTGCGTAACCTCTCCCGCGTGGGAGGCCGAATTTGAACATCACGTTAGGGATATTGAACAATAAGTAGGGGCAGATCTGTGTGTCTGCCCTTTTATTTTTTTTCAGACGTGGTATCGGCAGGGGCCTTTTGTTCTATGGGCGCCACGGTTTTTACGCTGTCCGCGGGCGCAACGTTCATTGGAACTTGTGAGGGGGCGCTCTGCTGCAAAGTATCGCGTTGAATGGCGCCTTGTATCGACGAAGAATCCGCCTTTGCGGGGGGCTGAATTGAATTATCGGGCGTCACACGGATTTCCGGGACCGTATCCGTATGCTTTACCGGTTGTGTTTCCGCCTGTTTAGGGGCCGGGGATTCTTTTACGTGCGGGACCGCGGCAATGGCATAAGTCAAGCCGAACATCGGCTTTACTTCTATATCGCCCTGCAATTGCGAAATTACAAAGGCCATGTCGAAGGTCAAAGGCTGGAAGCGAAGCCCCGCGCCGAAATTGATGACTTCCGTTTCAAAATTTATCCTTTTTCCCAACCGCACGGCAACGTAGCTCGTGGGCCATACTTCTATTCCTAAGGGCACCGTAATCCGGGGGACGATGTTCTTCGCGGCTTGGACTTTGTCGCCAACGTCCCGGTATACCACGTCGCATGCAACATTGACGGGAAAACTTTTAAGCGTATCGGTATAGGCGAGTCCCAGCCTGCCGCTGCGCGGCAGGTTTTCCTGCACTCCCTGTTCATTAATGTTACCCGTCACATTGGAAGAATAGGTAAAGGCCGTTGTTTTTCCCTCGTTAAGCATTGCCAAACCCGCGGTCAGTTTACCAGGAATAATCTTATACAACCCTCCCGCGCTTATGGAATATCCATACCGTGATGATGTTTGGATACGTTCCTGCATGCCATTGAGCGTGAGAGCAATTGCGCCGCGGGCGAATTTATACCCCGCGTCAAGTGATATAAGGGAAAACCCGTATGAAAACGCGTCAACCTGGTAGTTAGGCCCTTGTTCGGTGGCGGGGACAATGTTATTGATTGCGTAATTCGATCCGTGCAACCCCAAAAAAAAGTCGGGAAAACCCCAGGCGACTTCAAAAAAAGGCACAGAGAGGTCGCCGGGCAGCGGTGCAAAACCTATTGAAATGTCCTGGTTCTGTTTCAAATACGGCTGCGCCGGATTCACAAACGAGAACCCGCCGTCGTCAAACGCGGTCCCCGCGTTTCCCATGCCGACCAACCGGGGTATGACGGGTTCGTCGAGAAACTGGAAGGCGGAATTCGCGGACAGCGAATCAAGACCGTAACTTGCGTTCGGAATGGATAAAACCAGCACAGCGCATATAAGCGCTAAAAGATTGACATTACGATACATGAGGGTCCTTTTCAAATACAAACGATAAAACAGAAAAAATGTATTCTTCGGCACATTCATAAAAATCTTTTGATCAAGTGGGTCCTGTTCAAAATCTGAACGTCAAGTCCGTTTTCTGGTCGACCCCCGCCCATACACGGTCGGTGGCTATGGCATAATTGAGCACGAGCCCTTTATGGACCCTCGACAGATCGACGCCGAAACCCAGGGTCACCCGCGGGTCAAGGCCGTTGGAACTGGAAAAAACGGTCCGGTTGAGCAGCACGTCGCCCAGTCCCGCCCGTATCGCGAAAACGTCCCACCGCTTCCATTCGAACCCGTTGTTCAGGCGGATTTCTATATGGTCAAGTTTATTAAAGTCCCCGTCAATGGCATAAGCGTCGATGTCGCACGCCCATATAAAAGGCCGTCCATCAAGTTTCATGTCGACCGAACTTGCCGCCGTTACCGTGGGAACGATCCGCTCGATGATCGACGCGTTGATGTTGTCGGACGAGCCCACTTCCCAGTTCAGGTCGATGCCCGGCTTGTTGCCCGAAAGGATTTTCAACAGGTCGATGTTCCTGACCACCACCGCGCACGACCAATTGGCAAGCGGCAGATAGCGGAGCGCGAAATCAAAGCCGCCCACGGCCGTGGCGGAGGAATAATTGAGCGTGTTGTTATTGTTATACGAGGTCGGCAATTGTTCGTAATAATACCCTATGGCCAGCCCGAGCGATAGTTTCCTGGTTGCCAGATAACTCAGCGCCACCTTGACGGTGAGCGTCGAATACGACCCGCTCGAAAGCGGTTCTTCGTTTTCATTGTACAGGTTGTCAAGCGACGGGTCCCCGCGATACAGCGGCATGAACCCCATTCCCACGCGGGGGGAGATTTTAAATTCGATCGACGAATACCCTTCGGCCCTTCCCAGCGACATCAGGCCGCCGCCGAGCGCGATCTGGGTGTTTCTTTTTGTCGAAAGCATGGCCGGGTCCCACCAGGTGCACAGGTCGCCGGGAGACGCGGTCTGCGCGCCGCCCATTGCCAATGCCCGCGCGCCCACGGGAAAGCGCAGAAACGCCCCCGGCAGCCCGCCGATATCGGCACGGCACTGGTAAGCGGCGCCCGCGCTTAAAAAAAGGACAAACGCCACGCGCCTCACGGCGCTATTTTGCCACGATGATTTTCCCAAAAGCATGCTCTCCGCTCTGCCCGCTGATTTTATAGTAATAAACCCCTACGGCAACCCGCCGCCCCGAATCGGTCGTGCCGTCCCACGTGTCTTCCGCCGCATTGGTGCTGCGGCCGTTCGCCCGGTCGTTTCCGGCCGGCCGGTCCCTGTCTTTGATCACCGTTTTTACCGGGTCCATGTTCCAGTCATAAATTTTTATGGTGACTTTAGAGGCCTTCGAAAGATTGTAGGCGAACATCGCCTTCCCCCCGTTCAGGGAATTGAGAATGCCCGGAAAAGCATAGCTTTCCTTGAGGCCGGCCGTGAGCTTTTTATCGCTGTGGATGTATTTAAACGCGGTCGTATTTTGCTCGTCCGATTTTTCGTCAAACGAATAAAAAATCCCGTTTCTGACCGACGGCAGGACATTTGCCGAGGATGCGATCCATAGCGACGCTTTTCCGCTCGATTGAGGTGAATAAAGGAGCCCGTTGACATTGTCCGGATAATCCACACCGGAGCCCATGGTCATCCGTTTAAAAAATTTATCGCCGGTGTTGTCCCCGCTTATCAGGAGCGTGTCGCCCCCGCTGCCTTCTTTGTAAAGATTGACGAGGTTTCCGGAAACAGCATAGACCTCTCCGCTATCGCCGAAGGTCACGGAGGAAGGCGCTTTGTCAAGACAGACGCTCCACGAACTTCGTGCGGTGCCAAAGGAAAAAAAGGCGGTGTCGAGAATGGTTGTGTCGGCGGATGAGTTTTTCTTTATGATTTTTTTTTGTATTTCGACGGTTGCATACAGCCGGGGAGTATTGCCCGACGTCCGCGCATATGCACTGTAATAACTTACAAAGTGCAAGGTCGTATCGGCCAGGGAAGAAGCCGCCGAGTCCCACGACGAATCACGGTATGAAAATTTCCAGAGCTTTGCCGGCGTGACAACCCACACTACGGGAGCGGCGGCGGAGGAGTCCTGCACCGTGACTCCGATGACCCGCTTGGCGGAATCGGGAAAATTTGAAAGATCGGGCGTCACCGATTTGTCGGTGATATTTGATGGCGGAAAACCGTTTTTTCTTCCGGGGAAAAAGGCCACCAATGAATCGGTCGCAATGTCCAGCCGCACCAGGCCGCCATCGGTGCATGCAAGCCAGAAGGCGCCCTTCGACCACGCCGCGTCGATAACTGAAAAATCCGCGTTGTTTGTCAATGTACCAAGATGGTTACCGCGGGAAAATACCGAATCGATGACAACGGCATTTTTTACATCAACCATACCTGAGGCCAGGGCCGGAAAATGAAACAGCCAGACCTGGTTGACCACGGCGGCGCTGGTTTTGTTCACGTTCTGGCTCACCGGCCGGAGCGTCGCAACAAGCGTCGCGTCGCCGAAGCTGATTGCCCCGGAAAACTGGTCCGTTTTATATCCGTACCACGAAAGCGAGTCGGACGTCGCGAGGGTAAAATTGACGCCGCCCTCGGTGACCATGCACAGCGTGTCGCCGTGCCCCGCAAAGGAATAAACATTGTTGCTGGTAATTTCCCGCGTGGCGGAAAACGAAGGGACGCTGGCCCGGGCAGCTACCTGGAAAAGGCACAGTAACACGGCGAATGCCGCGTATTTTTTAATTGCGCATGTCAAGGACCGACGCTCCTTTGGGTATGGCATATTCAAAGATGTTGCCAGGCAGTTTTGCCGGGATTTTCGTCTTTTTAAACCGATAGTCGCTCTCATTGCCGCTTTTATCGACGATGTACAGCGCTTTTATGAAACCGCTTTTCGTGTCAATCGAAAGCACGATGCCGGCCACTTCCGCGGATTCCGCCGGGGAATCCGCCTTCCATTCGACCTTCGTCAGGTTGCCTTTTTGCTCTTTCAGGCCGAACGTGAATTTCGCGAGATACGTGTGCAGCACCTGGGACGGATGCATCGACAGATCAATGTCCGCGGCCCGTTTGATGACCACCTGCACGTTGTTCCCGTCGCGGGACGCCTCCCAGTATGTTTGACCGTCGCACACCCACGACTGCGCCCCGAGCTCGGCCCTGAACTTATCGCCCGAGGCAATGCAAAGCCTCCCGGTCTTGGATTCCTCTTTTTCCCGCACTTTCCATAAAATATGCAGGTCGAACGTTGTTTCGATAGGCGTTTTGCCGCTGTAAAGCGCCCGGACGGTCTTCATAATCGCCGGTTCTTGACAGAATGCTCCCGAGCAAAGAAACGCGCTCCATACGATAATTGCAATGCGCGGTTTTTCAGATAATATATGCATAAATACGTTTCAGAAGAAAATTTGTTTTACCTAAGTTCCCAGTCTTTTCAGCAGCGTTTCAAGCTCATCGGTCTTCATCAGGACCTCGCGCATCTTGCTGCCCTCCTGCTGACCCACGATTCCGGCCCTTTCCAGCTCGTCCATGAGCCTGCCCGCGCGCGCATAGCCGATTTTCATGCGGCGCTGCAGGAGCGATGTGGACCCCTGACCGATGCTTACGATCATACGCGCGGCTTCTTCAAAGAACTCGTCCCTCCCATCTTCATTCATGAATCCTTCGTCATCCTGAGGATCGGCCACTACGTGCTCGAAACGCTCGATCTTCTCGATTTCGATGTTCTGCTTATTGATGTCGCCCACGATGATTTCGACCTCTTCCTCGGAGATAAACGCGCCGTGGTACCGTTCGATGTCGGGCGCTGCGCTGCGCAGAAAGAGCATGTCTCCCATGCCAAGAAGTTTTTCCGCGCCGATGTATCCCAGAATAGTCCGCGAATCGGTCGACTGGATAGTGCGGAAGGCGATGCGCGCGGCGAGGTTTGCCTTAATGGGCCCGGTGATGATGTCGACCGACGGACGCTGCGTGGCCACGATCAGGTGGACCCCGGCGGCGCGGCCAAGCTGGGCAATTCGCTGGATAAGGGTTTCCACGTCCTTCGACGCGGTGATCATGAGGTCGGCAAGTTCGTCGACCACGATGACGATAAACGGCAGCGGTTTTTTTTCTTCTTCGGAAAGCACGCCTTCCTTATATTTTTTCTGGGAAACCCTGGTGTTGAAAGATTCTATGTTGCGCGTGCCCTCGATCTTTCCCAAAAGCCGGTAGCGGCGGTCCATTTCCATGGTCGCCCAGTGCAATGCCTTAACCGCTTCCTTCGATTCGGTGACCACCGGCGACAGGAGGTGCGGAATTCCTTCGTAAATCGCCAGTTCGACCTTTTTCGGGTCCACGAGAATGAGCCGCATTTCTTCGGGGGTTTTCGTCATGAGCAAGCTGCAGATTATGGAATTTATGCATACGCTTTTTCCCGAACCGGTCTGCCCGGCTATGAGCAAATGCGGCATTTTCGTGATGTCGGTGACGTAGGAAATGCCCGAAATATTCTGGCCGATGATCATGGGCAGCCGCGCCTTGGATTTACGAAACGAATCCGACAGGAGTATATGCTTGAAATACACGATTTGTTTTTCAGGGTTGGGCAGTTCGATGCCTATGGCGGCCTTCCCGGGAATGGGCGCTTCGATGCGGATCTTCTGCCCGCCCACTGCCATTGAAATGTCGTCCTGCAGGCTGACGACCTTGCTTACCTTGACGCCCGGCGCCAGCTCTATTTCATACCGCGTCACGAAGGGGCCCGAACTGACGTTGAACACCTTGCCTTCGATGCCGAAATTAAGCAGTGTTTTTTCAAGGATGCGCGAGTTTTGAAATATGAGGTCTTTGTCGATGAGTGTCTCCATGGGCGGCGGATCGGGAAGTATTTCCTGTAAGGGAATATGGTACGGTTTTAACGCCGTTTTGGGTTTTTTCATGACCACGCCATCTTCAAGGTCCGCGGTGCCTCCGGCGTAACCGCCCGCGAAAAATTCGTCGGGAATATCTTCTTCCGGAAGCGCTTCAGGTTCCTCGACTTCTTCGATTTCCTGCGGGGTGGACATGGTCGTGATATTGATAGGCTCGTCTTTTTTCGCCCTGAACGCGGCAAGCTCTTCCTCAAGCCTTTTCTGGGTCTCAAGTTCTACCGGATCAATGGCTGTTTCGGCTTTATTGGGACCGGCTTTTACCGCGACCGGACCAGCAATCGAGGCGCCATCCGGATTGATTGCCGAAACATGATTGGAGGCCTTTTTAATATCCGTTTTAGCCTCAACCCCGGTTTGGATGCTTGAGCCGCGCAGTCCTTTAAAAAACAGCAGTAATTTCGACAGGATGGTCGCGAACCACCCGGCGATTGCCCTGGCAATGGCGCGCGCGAAATCCGCGATTACGGAAAGACGCAGTTTAAGGCCCAGGCAGAGGGTAATGGCCAGGGCCAGCACCACCAGGAAATACGGCCCGAACCGGTGCGCGCCAAAGACATAATGCAGGAAAAAAGTCAGGCTGTTGCCCACGCAGTTGTCGGAAAAATGGAAATTGCCCGATGCGGCCGCGGGGAGGTTGCCCAGGCTGAAAAACAGGCAGATTTCAACAAGGAGCGCCGCGGCAAAAGCGACCATGCCCGCGGACAGTCTCTCTCCTGTCAATCGTTTCCAACCGATGAAAAGTATTCCCAGGGGAAACATGACGGACGGCAAAGGCCCGAACAGATACACGAGGCCCGACGAAAGAAAGGTGCCCAGATACCGGCCAAGAATGTTCTCGGTATTGGTGACAAACCCGGAGACCAGCGAAATAACGACGAGCACGCCCAGGGCCAGGAAAATGACACCCCACAGCTCATGGCCGGTATCCGTTTTCCAGCCGGAGGCCTGGCCGTCCGGCCCTTCTTTTTTCTTACTCATGCGTCGCCTTCTTCATATACTGCTTTTCAAGATCATACAGGCTGAACCGGATGGTCTTGGCCTTTTCCGACACATGGGCGGCCGGGCTTATCTTTGCATATTCCTCGATCACCCGTGCGGCCTCCTGGGCGCGCTTGAAATTGCCGCTGAGCACGTGCTCAGGCGTTCGCCTGCCCATCTCCTCCGCTCTATTTACATTTGCGAAAGGATCGCTGTGCGTATCGCGGCTTTCAAGAAGGAGGGACGCGCCCGCGCCACGTTCTATTTCTTCAAGCGAATGCCGGAGGGTTTTCAGCTCAACGGCAACGGACTCGTCTAGAGCGAAAAAACGGAAATACTCCTCGATAACGCGCAGCGCTTCGCGCAGCCTGTTGAGGTTGGCGTCAATGATCCTGAAAACGGCCCGGGTCGTGTCGTCTGAATCGGACAATACATGTTCCTTTATATTATTATGTAGCCTTGAAATATAAGTGATGAAGGAATATGCATTGATTTATTTTTTTGGGACATTGCGATGCCTTTAGTAGGGGCGGTTCCGAGAACCGCCCTTGTACTATGTCCATTTTCCATGAGTAGCGATCCATGTTCGAAATTTCATCCGAAGCCAATTTCTCCGCGGCCCATCATCTAATAAATTATGACGGCCCCTGCGAAAACGTCCACGGCCACAACTGGCGGGTGCAGGTGTTCGTCCATTGCAGCGAGCTCAACGAACTGGGCATCGGGATCGATTTCCGGTCCCTGAAAAACGCCCTGGCCGACGTCATTAAAGATCTTGACCATTCTGACTTGAACCTTGTTTTCGACCCCATCAAACAGAACCCTTCTTCGGAAAACATCGCCCGGTATATTTTCAAAAAGATCAGCGCCTTGCTTAACACCGGGAAGTGCCGGGTGGTCCGGGTCGCGGTATCGGAAACGCCTGGAAATACCGCCGCCTATTTTGAGTGACGCCATGCTCAGTGTTTGTGAAATATTTAAAAGCATTCAAGGTGAATCCACTTATGCGGGAGAACTGTGCTCGTTCGTGAGATTGTCGGGTTGCAATCTGCATTGCACCTATTGCGATACGGAATATGCACGGCAGCCGGGCGTTTCAATGACAATCGAAGATTGTTTAAATGCAGTGCAGGCGCTCGGATGCGGCCTCGTGGAAATAACCGGCGGCGAGCCGCTTCTGCAACCCGAAACCCCGGAGTTATGCGGCCGCCTCATCGATGCAGGGCACACCGTACTCGTTGAAACCAACGGAAGCCTTGACATATCAAAACTTCCTTTAGCCTGCGTGCGCATCGTGGACGTGAAATGCCCGGGAAGCGGCATGGAAGGATCGTTCTACGCAAACAATATCAAAGCGCTTACCAGGCGCGACCAGGTGAAATTCGTCATTTCCGATGTTCGTGATTTTGACTGGTCGCTTGATTTCGTGAAGTCAAAAAACCTGCTCAAGCTCTGTATTGTGAGTTTTTCACCAAACACTAACGTCCTTAAACCGAAAGATCTTGCGGATTGGATCGTTAAAGCCAATGTTCCGGTGAGGCTTGGTCTTCAGCTCCATAAAATCATCTGGGGCAATGAAGCACGAGGAAAATAAAAATGAATAAAAAAGCAATAGTTCTTTTAAGCGGCGGCATCGATTCCTCGACGTGCTGCGCCATCGCCAAACGCGACGGCTTCGAGATTTTCGCGATGAGCTTTGCCTACGGGCAGCGCCACTATGTGGAACTTTCCGCGTCAAAACGCATCGCCGCGTTTTTCAAAGTCAAGGAGCACAGGGTCGTGACCATCGACCTCGCCGCCTTCGGCGGCAGCTCTCTTACGTCAACGCTCGAAGTGCCCAAGGACCGCCTCGGCAAAAAACATTCCGACGAAATCCCCAACACCTATGTTCCCGCGCGCAACACCATTTTCTTGTCCTTTGCACTTGGATGGGCCGAAGTCCTTGAGTGCGCCGATATTTTCATCGGCGTCAACGCGCTTGATTATTCCGGCTATCCCGATTGCAGGCCTGAATATATCGCGGCGTTTCAAACAATGGCAAACCTGGCCACAAAAGCCGCGGTGGAAGGACGGCGCCTGGCCATCCATACGCCGCTCATCAATTTGACAAAAGCGCAAACCATCCGGCTCGGCGTCGACCTCGGCGTCGATTATTCCCTTACCCATAGCTGTTACGACCCAAGCGAGGGCGGCCTGGCCTGCGGGGCATGCGACAGTTGCCTGCTCCGGAAAAAAGGATTTGACGAAGCGGGTATTAAGGATGTAACAAGATATGCGTAACTATTAAAAACCTAAAAGGTGCAAATACGCACCTTGCATTTTAAGCCGTGCACGCTTGCAACACTTTTTTCCACCCCTGAATTTTTGTCTTTCTATTCTAACTCATTTAAAATAAGCATTATACAAACCTATTGATCTTTTGGCATGCCGCTTGTATTAGCTATGAGCATGTCTTGAAAACATGATTACCATTCTTTTAACCAAGGGAGGGCCGGATGAAATCTTTTATGCTTGTGAATTTTTTATGCATGTTTTTATTCACCGCAGCACGGGCGCAATGCCCGTCGCAAAACCCCAACGACCAACCCGTGTGCCTGTCCAAAATAAACATCGGCGGCCCCAGGATTGGATTGACAAGCGTGATAGGCAAAGGCGGCTTTGCCGAAAAACTTGACCAGAACAAAATCGGCCATTTTTACAGCCAGTTCGGCTGGCAATTCGAATTCAAGGTCGTGCCCGAGGGAAACGGTCCGTCGTTCGTGATTGAAATAATCCCCATGCTCGGCGCCCTTGAATACAGCACCGTCGTGCCGTCGGTCACCGTGCCTATCGGCATCCGCATGCCGAGCGGCTGGGAGTTTGGGATCGGGCCCAACGTGACGGCGGCATCGATCGAAAAAGCCTCAAGCTCCGTAGTCATTGCGCTGGGTAAGACTTTTTCTTACCGCGGCGTGGGTATTCCCATAAACATTGCCTTCGCAAAGGGGCAGGGTGGTATGGCAACGTCGGTATCCTTCGGCTATGCGCTTGTTAAGTCCAGAAGCTCCGCGGAGGGGAGTTCGGCATATTAGACCCTACTCATCATCAGACTTCTGTCTGACGATGAGTAGGCTGGCCGAATGCCTCAAATAAAAGTGCGTAATTTATAGTAGCCGCTGACTTCTTTCGGCAGAGATTTACTATTATTAAATGAAAAGTGAACTTTCATGAACTTTTATAAAAATAGTTATTTTTTAATTTTTATTTTTGGTTTGTTTTTTATTTGTTATCCAGATAATTCTAAATTTATTAATCCAGGAATAAAAATTGGATATGAATTTGGCAATCAACCTGGAATTACTTTTGGTTTAGAATTAAGTTATGTAATGATGACATCAGATTTTGTTTTTTTGGGTCCTGTTTTAGGTGTTACAAAAAATATTAAAAAAAACAATTTTGTTCCCTATTTTGAATTGGAAGGTGGTTTTTCGGGGTTGGGTGTAGCCTACGGAATCGAATGGGACAGGTCTCTTCAATCTCGAATCCGTCTTTTCGTCGGAGCTGGGGTATATTTCTCATATTTGATGGTTTTTAACAATTTTAATGAAATTAACACATCAGAATTTTATGGAACATTAAAATATCCAATAATTTTAAAAGACAATGGTTTTAATCTTCTAAATATTAACCTTTCGATGATGTAAAATTGTAAAAATAAAATGAACTCGATTTTCATCGTACGCGACTATCATCAGTCACACGTTCCCAGTAAAAATATTCAATGTCAACGTATAATAATTTTCATACCGGCATGCGTTGCCGCGGCGGTTCGGAGGTCGTCGGTCTTCTATTTTAATAACTTTTTCCAACCGTATTTGTTTAGCCCCCTGACGAAAGGTATTTTATCTGTTCCGTTTATTCTGTTTACCCTTTTCCAGGAGGTCGTATGAAAAAGCTCGTGATAATCGCCTGCGCTCTGTGCGTATGCGCCGGAAGCGTCAGCGCAAAATCCATGCTCGAAAAGAAGGTCTACTTTCTCAACCAGGCGGGAAAAATCGACAGTAGCGTCTACTGGAAGATTTTCCTGGGCAGTTATCCCACGACACTCGAGCGGAAGTTCCCGGGCGAGGACTCGATGCCCGTCAATACCGACCTTAATCTGACGCTTCTTTCCAGCGGCTACATTGAAGGTTACGGTTACGTCAAAAAAGGCCGGGTCGATTGCATGGGAGGTTTTATCGCCGACAGCGCCGGCGCCGGCCAGAAAATCCCCGTTGACAGCATGGAATACATGCTCAACAGCGCGACGCAGGCGAAAATCAAAAACAGGCCGCTTATAACCGTATTCGTGGACCTTGAAGGCAACAAAATAGCCCTCAACAAGCCCTTGACATTGACAAAATATAAACTGACGATCGTCGACGAAGACCGCAATCTCAAGCCCGCGGGGGACGTTTCCGTCACGTTCTTCGCATTTTCCAAACCGGCGTTTTTCGCGGCGCAAAAAGCGGAGAAGGAAAGCGCCAAGTAGCAATGGCCCAGCCTCTTGTTCTGGACGGCGCCGCGCTTG
>Ga0182017_10000876_pt1 | contig 23673 bp, 21 predicted proteins | sample 712E3DmetaG_FD_120492 | JGI IMG/M metagenome (GOLD analysis project Ga0182017, IMG submission 120492) | Permafrost microbial communities from Stordalen Mire, Sweden - 712E3D metaG | ecosystem: Environmental > Terrestrial > Soil > Wetlands > Permafrost | place: Sweden: Stordalen | collected... | reverse complement strand
TCCTCCGACGGGAAGAGCGCGACTGTGGTGTTCGGCGCCCTCCGGATGCGCGTGAGCCTCACGAACCTGCTCCCGGCCCGAAAGCGCCCCGCTCCCGCCTCTCGCACACCGGGGAATACGGGAATGGAGAAACCTGCGACAGTACGCCAGGACCTTGACATCCGGGGGATGACGGGGGAAGAAGCCCTCCCGCTCATCGACAAGTTCATCGATGATGCGATCCTCTCGGGTCTCAACCGAGTCGACGTCATACACGGGAAGGGGACCGGCGCGCTCAGGAAGAAGGTCACCGACTTCCTCGCCTCCCATGCGCGCGTGAAGGGATTCCACCCCGGGGAATGGAACGAGGGGGGGATGGGGGTGACAGTGATAGAACTCTCGGAGAATTGATGGCCGTTCGTCCGATCCGGAAGATATTGATCGCCAACCGGGGCGAGATCGCACTCAGGGTGATCCGCACCTGCAGGGAGATGGGGATTCGGACGGTGTCGGTCTATTCCGCGGCCGACAGGACGGCGCCGCACGTGCTGGCGGCGGACGAAGCGCTCCCGATCGGGGCATCGCCTTCGAGGGAAAGCTATCTTCACACCGGCCGCATACTCGCCGCGGCATCCGCGTCGGGGGCGGATGCAATTCATCCCGGATACGGCTTTCTCTCGGAGAACCCGGAATTTGCGCGGTCTGTCCGTGACGCGGGACTGGTGTTTGTGGGACCGTCGCCGGAGACCATCGCATCGATGGGGGACAAGACTGCGGCGCGGGCGCTTGCCGCCGCCGCAGGCGTCCCCACGGTTCCGGGAACGGCGGGGGCGGTCTCCGCGGGACCGGAAGCCGCCGGGTTCTGCACTCGTCACGGTTATCCCGTGCTTGTCAAGGCGGCAGCCGGGGGCGGGGGGAAAGGAATGCGCATCGTCCGTGAAGAGAATGAGCTCATCTCGTCACTCCGGGCGGCGGCCTCGGAGGCACGATCGGCATTCGGCGATGAGAGGGTGTACATTGAGAAGTATTTCGAAGATCCCCGGCACATCGAGATACAGATCCTCGCGGACTCTCGCGGGAATACCATCCACCTCGGGGAGAGGGAATGTTCGATTCAGCGCCGCCACCAGAAAGTGGTGGAGGAATCCCCTTCGGTCATTGTCGATGAGGCGATGCGCAACCGGATGGGAGAGACCGCGGTGATGGTCGCGCGGGCATGCGGCTACCAGAATGCCGGGACGGTCGAGTTTCTGGTGGACGGGGACAGAAACTTCTATTTTCTGGAAATGAATACGCGGCTCCAGGTCGAGCACCCGGTGACGGAACTCCGGACAGGGCTCGATCTTGTGGCATTACAGATCAGGATCGCCGCAGGGGCGGACCTCCCCTTCACTCAGGAGGGGATCCGGTTCAGCGGCCACGCCATCGAGTGCCGGATCTGTGCCGAAGATACGGAGAACAACTTCCTCCCCTCGACGGGGAAGATCACGCATCTGAGGGCGCCCGCGGGCCCGGGGATACGGGACGACAGGGGGGTTGCGCAGGGGGACGAGATCGGGGTGTATTACGATCCTATGATGGCCAAGCTCATCGCCTGGGGAGGGACGCGCGCGGAAGCCATTGCACGGCTTGTGCGAGGCCTCCGGGAGTACGAATTACTCGGGGTCCGGACGAACATCCCCCTCTGCCTGTTTGTGCTGACGCATCCCATGTTTGCGGCGGGGGATACCACAACCCATTTTATAACTAAATATTTCACCCCGGGCACTTTGCGTGCCGGGCTGCCGTTAGAGGAGGAGGCCGCGGCGGCGGTTTGTGCGCTCATTGCCCGCGAAATGGAACAAGGCCGCAGCCCGGTGCTCCCGGCTCCCTCCGGTCACTGGCGCGGACGCCGGAGCGATTTTCTCCGGGGACGATGAGTACGTACCACGTCACGGTGAACGGGAAGGAACTGACGGTCCGCCCGGGGGCGGACGGATCTGTGTCACTTGACGGGAAAGAACAGATTCACGACGTGAAGCGGGTCTCACTCACGGAATTTTCCGTGATGATCGGGACACGCCAGATAAAGGTTATCGTCTCTGCCGACGACGAGGGATTTGATGTGATCGCGGGTGATTTTCGCGGAAGGGTGAGCGTTGAGTCGGAGCGCGGGCGATTGCTCCGCAGGTACGCCCGGAGCACGGGAGAGTCTGGGGCCAGGCTGGAGGTCCATGCGCCCATGCCGGCGATGGTAGTCAAGCTTGAAGTGGATGTCGGGGATGAAGTCCGCGCCGGGCAACCGCTCATCGTGCTCGAAGCAATGAAAATGGAAAACGAGTTGCTTGCTTCCGGCTCGGGCCGCGTGAAAGCAGTTTATGCAATCGCAGGTAAAGCCGTAGAAAAAGGAGAGTTATTATTGCTTCTCGAATGAAAACATTTCGCATAGCGTCAACCGAGAAGATAGTGGTTGTGGCGTTTCTCGCCCTATGCGCAGCTCAAAAAGCAGATGGGGGCGGGTTCCAGATCGTGGATCAATCTGCGCGGACCATGAGTATCGGTGGAACCATGGGAGCATTGACCGGCGACCCGACGGCAATGCGCGCCAATCCTGCGGTGCTCTCATTCCTGGATGGGCCGGTATTCGCATTCGGCGCAACGGTGAAAGTCCCGGATCAGAGGTTCTACGGCGTGTCCCCCTCCACGGTGGAAACCAAAATGCAGGCCCAGGTCCTCTTTCCACCAAGCATCTGCCTTACGTATACATCTTCCAGCGGGTTCGGTGCCGGCATAAGCATGACCGTCCCATACCAGATTCAAACGGAGTGGGACCAGGATTGGATCGGGAGCCGTCTTGTGACGAAATCAGATCTCCGGGTAACCATGGTGACGCCGGCGATCAGCATGAAGATATCAGACAAACTCTCATGCGGTCTGGGGCTTGAGCTCGGGCTCCCCAGGATATTGTACGAACAGAGGTTACCTGTGACTGTTCCCGGAGATTCCAGCACCCAGCCGGACGGAGTCATAACCCATGACGGGGATGGGAACGTCAGCTACGGAGTCCTCGCCGCCATCTTCTATCAACCGGGGGAGCTGCTTTCACTGGGAGTTTCATATAGAAGTCACATGAATCTCAGTATCGAAGATGGCCGCGTCCGCTACAGGGGAATGCCGCAGCAAATCGCAGACCAGTTCCCGGAAGGACACTTCTCGACGGCGCTCGTCCTTCCGAACCAGTTTCTTGCCGGTGCGACGCTGCACCCCTTTCAATGGCTCAATATCTCCGCCGACCTGGAATACAGCCTCTGGTCGGAGTTTAGTTCAGTAAGGGTAACTTATTCAAATCCAACGCGTCCTGACGTTGTCGTGAATCAGAATTGGAGGAACGTCCTGAACGCCAGGTTCGGTCTCGAAGCAGCTTTCTCGGACTTCTCAATCCGCTGTGGGATCCGCTTCGAGCAGAGCCCCGTGCCTGATGAATCGCTTTCTCCCGGTGTTCCCGATGCAGGCGGCACCGGCTATTCTCTTGGTTTCGGCTACAGGGCGGGAGAGGGGTTGGTACTGGATTTTGGCTATTCGCTCATGCAGTTTAATGACCGTTCCGTCTCGAATTCTTCACTGGTGTACGGTCAGTATCCGGGAGGTTTTAACGGGCTATATTCTTCGCACACTGCTTCACTCGCAATCAACGTAACCTATTCATGGAAATGAGATGGCGCTCGCACCGAAAGAACAGAGTGAACCTGCTGTAACGTCCGATCTCGCCCTGAAGCATGGACTGACCGGGGATGAGTTCGACACAATCATCGCAATCCTCGGCAGGATTCCGACGTACACGGAGCTGGGCATATTCAGCGTCATGTGGAGCGAACACTGCAGCTACAAGAATTCGATCGCCGTTCTGAAGACTCTTCCGAGGGAAGGGGGGAAGCTGCTTGTCGGCGCCGGCGAAGAGAATGCGGGGCTGGTGGACATCGGCGAAGGACTGGCCGTCGCATTCAAGATTGAAAGCCACAATCACCCGTCGGCAGTGGAGCCCTACCAGGGTGCGGCCACGGGTGTCGGCGGGATCATGCGGGACATATTCACGATGGGAGCACGCCCGATTGCCGGACTCAACTCGCTCAGGTTCGGGGACCTTGCGAGCGCGAGGACGCGCGGCTTGTTCCGTGGCGTGGTGAAAGGGATCGGCGACTACGGAAACAGCTTCGGCGTTCCGACCGTTGCGGGAGAGGTATATTTCGATCCCTGTTACCAGGATAACCCGCTCGTCAATGCCATGTCGGTCGGCGTCGTGAAACGGGGCGAATGGGCAAGCGCGGTTGCCAGCGGAACAGGGAACCCCGTGATGATCGTTGGTTCCGCGACAGGGCGTGACGGCATACACGGGGCGACTTTCGCCTCTGAAGAGATATCAGAGGCTTCTGAGGCCAAACGGCCGTCAGTCCAGGTGGGAGACCCGTTCACGGAAAAACTCCTCCTCGAGGCTTCGCTGGAAGCGATCAAGTCAGGCTACATTATCGGAATTCAGGACATGGGTGCGGCGGGGATTACGTGCTCCACCTCAGAGATGAGCGCAAAAGGGAAGAGCGGAATGCGCATCAATCTCGATCGGGTGCCTGCGCGTGAAACCGGGATGAGCGCCTATGAGTTAATGCTCTCCGAATCGCAGGAACGGATGCTTATTGTCGTCCGCCGTGGAAAAGAATCTTCGATCAAGGAAATATTTGAGAAATGGGATCTGCATGCAGAGATCATCGGCGAGGTCACGGGGACCGGCCGTCTCGATATCTCGTACAGAGGTGTGAACGTGGCCGATATTCCTGCGGACACGCTGGTCCTCGGAGGCGGTGCTCCCGTGTATATCAGGGAAGCGAGGCTGCCGGGCTACATCGCGTCCGCCGCTCAATTCAGACAGGAAACGCTCCCTGACCCGGGCGAAGCGGGAGAAGTCCTCCTGAGGCTTCTGCGCGCTCCGAACATCGCAAGCAAGCGCTGGGTGTACGAGCAGTACGACAGCATGGTCAGGACGAATAACGTAATATTAGCTGAAGGTGATGCCGCTGTAATCCTTTTAAAGGAAACAGGTAAGGCGCTCTCCGTTAAGACCGATTGTAATGGCCGCTACGTGTATCTGAACCCCAGACGTGGGGGCATGATCGCCGTCGCTGAATCCGCTCGAAATGTCGCTTGCACCGGAGCGGTCCCGCTCGCAATCACTAATTGTCTGAACTTTGGAAATCCATACAAACCCGAAGTATACTGGCAGTTTAAGGAGGCTGTTGCAGGGATCGGCGAAGCCTGCAGATTCTTCAACACACCTGTTACCGGGGGGAACGTAAGCTTTTATAACGAAAGCCCTAACGCATCCGTATTTCCCACGCCGGTTATCGGCATGCTGGGACTCCTGGATGATGCGTCACTGGCTGTGACGTCCAATTTCAAACATGAAGGCGACGTCATCATACAGCTAGGCTGGACGAAAGGCCACATCGGTGGGAGCGAATACCTTTCCGTGATCCATGGGATCGTTGCGGGTGATGCTCCCGATTTGAACCTGGAGGAGGAAAAACGGCTCCAGCAGTTCCTTGTTGAATCCGCTTCGGGAAGGCTGCTGAAGAGTGCACACGATTGTTCAGACGGAGGACTTGCGGTGGCCCTGGCAGAGTGTTGCCTGGGGACTGGAATTGCTCTCATCGGAGCCGAAATCGACATCGTGCCGGACGGCGTAAGGAGCGATTTCCTGTTATTCGGTGAGGACCAATCGCGCGCCATTGTTTCGGCCGCCGCAGCGGCGGCGCACTCGCTGATGGAGATCGCACGGAAGCACCAAGTGCCCGCCGCGGTCATAGGACGCGTCGGTGGCGACCGTCTTGTGATCGGGAAGGAGATCGATCTGAGCGTGAGTGAAATGGCGCAGGCTTATATGCGGTCTATCGGGGACAGGATGGAGAAGGAAGAAGCCGGCCTATTCTAGCTTTACATAATATACATTATATGACATTTGCACCTTAGAGGAAGCCCTGCATTATCGGGCTTTCATGGTTTTTCCTCTATCCCCGCGAAACCTCATTGTCGCCGCTCTTGTGCTTTGCTTCTGTCCGCTCTCTCATCCTGTTTACGATATATGCGAGCCCCAGAACCATCACCAGTCCTGCAGCGAGAACAATGATCCTGTCCGGGAACGCCGGGAATGTCAGCACGCTCTTCTCCTTTCTCCTCAAGTGAAATAGCCGGCAAGTATTGACCCGGCGATATAGACGATTATCATAATCCCTATTCCGGTGAAAAGCGGGCTCTTCAGCCCCCTCGCTGATTTCCGGTCCATGAACGGTATCATCACCCAGAGTGCCATAAGAATCCCCACGGCAGCGTTGACTATGAGCTCCCCGTCGATGCTGAACACGGTCGCCGGGACCATCCTGAGAGTCTGATACAGCGGCAGAAAGTACCATTCGGGCTTAATCCCGGAGGGAGCAGATGCCATCGGGTCGGCCTTGTCACCGAGCTCCTTCGGGATCAGCGTCGCGAGAGCAAGCAGGAGTGCCATTCCGGCAAGCCAGGCAATGAGATCCCTGTAAGCGAAGTCGGGAAAGAATGGAATCGGTTTCTTGCTGACCGCTGTGCCAGTGGGAACAGAGACTCCTGAAAACTGATTAAGCAAAAGATGAAAAGCGACTACCACACAACCGATTAACGGCAGTACGATCACGTGAAGACTATACATCCTTGTGAGTGTTTCTTCGCCGACGTGTTCAGCTCCCTTGACAAGGCTGACACCCCAGGCTCCGAGTAACGGGACAGATTTCGGAACTTCCGTCCCGATCAGAGTTGCGAAGTATGCTTTCGTATCCCACGGGAGCAGATATCCGGTGAATCCGAATCCAAGAACAAGCAGAAGGAGCGCCACGCCTGAGAGCCACATCAGCTCCCGGGGCTTTCTGTACGCCTTCATCAGGAAGACGCTGAACATGTGCACGAACAGCATACCGACCATCAGGTGTGCCGACCAGGCGTGCAACGACCTGATGAGCCAACCGTGCGGTATGTCATTGACGATCGTACGTATGCTCTCGTAGGCGTGCTCCGGAGTCGGCTGGTAATAGAACGAAAGGAGTACTCCGGTGACGATCTGGACACAGAAAAAGAAAAGTGTCATCCCGCCGAAATAATACCAGAACGAGTGTTTGTGCCTGGGAACTCCCTTGGAGGAGAGGAATGCGGCAATTTGGCCGAGGGGCAACCGCTCAAAGAACCATGCTCTCCAACGGGGAAGTTCCACCGGAGGGATGAAATGATCGGGATTAAGCATGTGTCAGATATATAGATGAACCGTTCAATGTCACCCGGTACGGAGGAAGCGGCCTCGGAGCCGGCCCCGAGGTGTTCACCCCGTTCATGTCGAACTGGCTTCCATGACAATTGCAGCCAAAATGCGGGACGGGAGATTCCTGGTACTGAACAACACAGCCGAGATGCGTGCAGCGTGCGGAGAGAGCTCTGAACTGCCCCGCAGCCGTGTGTATCAGGAGCACGGGGTCTTTGTTAACGCGTACGATCTTCACCGTCCCCTGGGCAAAATCGCCCATTTGTCCCACCAGGACACTTTCGCGTACTCCTCTCTTTGCTGCGACCGGAGTAATAAACTGAATGATCATTCCCAGGACCGGAGCAGCACACAGGGTTCCCCAGATCCCGATGGCGATCTTCAAAAAATCACGCCGGTCCCCGATTTCTTTAGGACCTTCGCTCATTATACCAGTTGTGAAATTACAGAGAGCCGCGAACTCTGCATGCCTATCTCGACACGCCGGACATTTACCCCCACGATTTCACCGTCCGCGTGAACGTAGAATGGCTCATCGGCGCATATGGTCAATCGCCTTTCCCTGAAGAACTTAACCCCCGGAACATTGTGATGTTTCCCCTGCATGACGCGGGGCATGAGACTGAGTATCTGGAATATGTTCTTATCTTCGACCGAACATATGTCGAGGAGTCCATCGTCGACTTTCGCGTCAGGGGTGAGGTAGAACCCTCCACCCGCGCATTTCCCGTTCCCAACGGCGATGAGCAGCCCACTGGCCTCGTGCGAAGACGCGTCGAACTGAATCTTGAAGTTCGGGGGAGCGTATTTTCCGAGAGTCTGGAGCACGGCAATCACATACAGGGCCGTTCCTGAGAGGAACGGGATCTCCCTGGTCCGGGCAGCGACTGCGGCATCGAACCCTACCCCTACGCCGTTAACAAACAGGCGGGGCTCGAAGTTTCCTCCCCCATCTTTCGCAGGGGTGCACCGGACGGTTCCGATATCGACCTGCCGTGTGACTCCCTGGAGGAGCGTCTGAAGCGCCTGGAGAGGTCTTCGGGGGACTCCGATGGATTTGATGAAGTCGTTCCCGGAACCGGCCGGAATGATGCCGAGGCACTTCGTGCTCCCGGTTATCCCGTTTGCGATTTCGTTGATCGTTCCATCCCCCCCGACACTGACGACAACCGGCGTGGAGGCTGCGCGCGCTGCTTCGGTGGCGTGTCCCGGGCCCGTGGTCTCAACGATCTCGTAGGAGGCGGCTCTTCGTTCGAGTTCCCCCAGCAGTGAACTGAAGACCTTTTTTCCGGCTCCCTTTCCTGCCGCGGGATTGACGATAAACGTGAACTGCTTCATGGAGCGCGCCGGATTATGGATTGATCGTCGTCGTATAACAGTCTGCCTTCGAAGAGCATATGAGCGCTTCCTTCGAGAAACACATCGGTCCACGTGGCTCCGGTTTTCCGGAAATGGACGAAGAGGCTTTCGCCGCTCCGGACTGCCACGGTGACCGGCGAGGTAAGCGCGTACATGTCCGAACTGATGAGCGCAGATGCGACCGAGCCTGTCCCGCAGGCGAGGGTTTCGGATTCGACTCCCCGTTCATATGTCCGGAGTTCCACCGTGCTCCCGTTCCTGATCATGACGAAATTGACATTGGTCCCGGGGGAGCCGAACCGGGGATCGTGGCGTATCGCGCTTCCGAATTTCGTGACATCCAGGTCTGCCAGGTTATCCTCGAAAATGACGGCATGCGGCGCCCCGGTGTCGATGAATGCCCCCTTCATTTGTTTCTCTCCGGGAGAGAAGACGAGCCCCCTCCGGAGGTCCGCTGGATCCTTCATGTGGAGTCTGACCGAACTCTCCCCCACTTCGGCGTCATAGATGTGATCCAGTGCTTCAAAGCGCGGGTTCTTTCCTGCAACCCCTTCCTTGAGCGCAAACCGCGCAATGCACCTCCCTCCGTTGCCGCACATCCCTCCCGAGCTACCGTCGGCGTTGTAGTAGAGCATCGTAAAATCCGCCCTGCTGCTTTTTCCGAGGATGATCAGTCCGTCTGCTCCGACGCCAAAGTGCCTGTCGCACACGGCAACGGCAAAGCGCTCGAAGTTGATGCCGGGATCCCCCGTGATATTGTTGACAAGGACGAAATCGTTACCGGCGCCGGAAGCCTTTGTGAAGGTGATGGGAACGTTCATCGTGTCCTCGGGAGGATGGGTGACGTCGTATGTGCAATAAGTGCCTGATGCAGAAACGCCCACCCGGGAATCGGGAGGGCGTTCTGTACGTGGAGATGGCGGGAGTCGAACCCGCGTCCGAAGAAAGGACCATCGAGATCACTACATACATAGTCAGTCTTTCGAACTTCACTCCGGCGCAACCGACAGACAGGTCGCTGGCGAAGTAACCCCGGGGATCCGGGCTTTCACCCGGATTCGCCCTCTTCCTCCAGGGGGAGAAGGGGGCTATCCTGCCGGAATTCGGCGCCTCTTTGGAGTCTGGCAGGCAGGACTCCTGGAGACGGGCTACCTAACGTTTAATTAGGCAGCCAGTGCGTAGTTGTAGTCTGCACTTAGGTTTTTCCGCTTTATTTACGTGCAACTCGGAGAGCACGGTATGCGATCTGGACCATCCCTACCCCGTCGAATCCGGGTCATCCCCTCTACACTGTCAATCTATGCAATGGGTGGATGAATATCAAGTCCGTTCCACCCCTTCAATCCCCTGCCGTGACGTCGTTTCGTCCTTTGTGAGATAGGTTGCGCTAAGGAAGGTCTTGAGGTATTTGAACGCTTCTTCCGGTGTCTCCATGAACCGGAAGAGCCGGAGATCGTCCCGCGTGATCATCCCGTGAGAGACGAGTTCATCGAAATCAATCACCTTTTTCCAGTATTCCGGCCCGTACATCACGACCGCGACCGGTTTTTTCACTTTTTTTGTCTGGAGGAGCGTCAGCACCTCCATGAGCTCGTCAAGCGTCCCGAATCCTCCCGGGAATATGATGAGTGCTTTCGCAAGATACACGAACCACAGCTTTCGCATGAAGAAATAGTGGAAATCAAAGTTAAGGTCTTTCGTAACGTAGTCGTTGGCGTATTGCTCGAAAGGGAGGCTGATGTTCAGGCCGATGGACTCCCCTTTTGCCAGTGCCGCTCCCTTGTTGGCAGCCTCCATGATCCCGGGTCCCCCCCCCGTGCAGACCACGAACCGTCTCGGCGTGGAAAATTTCTTTGACCAGGATGTGAGGAGCCGAGAGAGTTCGACCGCATCATCGTAGTAGCGGGACATCTGGACCTGAATCTCGGCGTCACGCAAGGACAGGAGGAGCTGCTTTGTAGGTCTCTTGCTCTTGCGAAGTGCGGACTCGACCTCCCGGAGCTTCTCGAGCGTCAGAGGCCGGGGGCGGATCCTCGCGGACCCGAACATGACGATCGTGTCTTTGATGCGGGCCTTCTGGAACCTTCTCTGCGGCTCCAGGAATTCGGATATCATCCGGACGATGCGGGCATCCGGGCTGTTGAGGAATTCCATATCCTTGTACGCCTTCGGAGGCTTTGGAGTATGGCGTTTCATGAGTCCCTTTCCGTCAGACAGTAATATCGGTGATCCTTCCCTTCGACCCGGATCCCCGTCGTGACGATTCCCTCGCGGACGAGGCGGCCGAGCGTGTGGAAGATGGATTGTCGTTCCCAGCGGAACAACCGGGCGATCGCCGGGACGGAGGAGACGAGCTGGTTCCGGAAATACCTCGCGAGTATCCGTGCCCGTGCGGTTTCAGGGGTCACCCGGCGCGACTTCCGTACCTGGACGGGAAACGCCTCCCGGAGGGGCGCCCAGACGAATGTGAACGGGTCGTCAAGTTCCGCAACTTTGACAATGAACATTTTTTCCTGAAGCTCTGCGATGGCGCGGTCGAAGTGAATGCGCGAGCTCTTCCCGTGATTGCCTGTCGCCAGCTTTAGCCCCCTGGTTGTCTGCGGCGAGGAATCGGCAAGTGCCTCCATGATTGCGCGCGCCGTCGCAGTGAGACGTCCCTTGATGAATTCTTTTTCGTACTCGGCCTTGAGACCTGTCCTGTGCGACAGCACATAGAAATACGGCAGGTATTCCAGTGACACCATCATCGGCCGGCGCTTGAGCAATTTGCCGTAGTAGATTCTCCCCTCGGCCGGGAGGACGTTTTTCATCTCCCAGACGAACGAGATCCCGGGGTCGTGGTGCGTATGCTCGGGCATGACGGGATCGCGCGCGCCGCAGGCCGCGTGCCAGAGACAGGGGAGCTCCGAATTCTCCGACTTGAACGCAAAGCAGAATCCGACTTCGTTGACGAAAGTAAGGGCCTGGCGTTTCGTCGCGACGGCCCGCGACGGCATCCGCCGGTGGACCCGGTCCCGCCACACCTCTATCTCCTCCAGTGTATAGCTGAGTTTCATTTGAGGCTCAAGTGTCGGAGGTAGTGCCGGTGATCAGGACACTCATGCCGGTCGTACCAGCCGCAAGCGTGTCCCCCGGCGCCAGGTCATTTCTGATGACGGCGAGCCCGAGATACTTTCCGTCAAACGGAATCTCCGTGATGCTCGTCAGCGTCCCCGCTTCAGCCCCGTCCTTCAACATCGGGAGAGGTAACGGTCCGGGGGGTCCCGCCGGGGAGGCAACGCAGGCGAGATGCCGTCTGATTTTCCCGTACGTGTCGAGGCGCGCGATCACCTCCTGCCCGATGTAGCATCCTTTGGTGAAGCTTATTAAGTCGCGAAGGCCGCATTCAAACGGGTTGTAGGTGTCGTTAAGCTCTCCCGGTGAAGCGGGGATCCCGCTCGCGATCCGGAATCCTTCGTATGCTCTTCTCCCTATCCAGCATGCTCCCGGGAGAGAGCTGAGCATCTCCACGATGCGATGTGCGGCGGCTTTTTCGGCGATGATGTTTGCGATATCGGACCGGGCGTCCTTGGTGCGTACGACGAAGAGTTGCACACCTTCGTGTGCGAGAGAGACAGAAGTGTTCTCGCCGAGAGGAGCACCGATCAGCAAGGAAAACATGGAAATACTACGAGGCCCGATGAGTGAAATCATTACCGTGTCATCAGTTACAGTCTTGAATCTGATGTTTTCTGTAATAGTGTATTTCTCGATCCAGTGCGTGAGAAGCGACTCGGTGCCCGCTGACGTTATCAGGACGAGGGAATCGTCCCGGGTGGAGATGATAACCCTGTCAACGATGCGCCCCTTGTCGGTGACGAAGACAGTGGAGACAGCTCCCCCTGCGGGGAGGCCCGTGAGTGAGTTTGTGGAGAGCCTGTGGAGCAGATCGAGGCGGTCGCGTCCCATGACCTCCATCCGGCCGAAAATCGAATTGTCGGCCATCGCCATCCCGCTTCCCGCTGCCCGGAATTCGGCTTCGGGGTCTCCCAACGGGGGAGCCGTTGTTCGTCCCATAGGGGAGCCGGGGACCGGGGCGGCCGGAATGGGCGTGCGCTCCGCTGGATTCAAATTTGGCATCACAAAAGATAGCACCGCATCGTTTCAAAGTCAAACGGGCCGTCCCCCGGGGGAGTCGCGGCGGATCGGGAGCTCTTACTTGCAACAACGGCAACATTTGGGCATATTGAGTTTCATGTACACACAAGTACGGAGTATCCCCCGATGCGATCAAAACTTCTCCTCGCAATTTCTTTTTCGCTCCTCGCCGGTTGCGCAACCTTCAAGGAGCTTCAGCCGAAACCGGAACTCTCCCCCGCCGAGCGGGGCTATATCGAGCTGAAAAACGACAAGGAAGATTTTCAGCTTGACCAGGGAAAGCAGTATTTCATCCGTTTTCCCCGCCCGTTGCACGATAAGTTCGACCTCGTTCTCACGACGAACGTCAAGTGGTACATTGATACATACTTGACAAGGACGTTCGACGACGGGAAGGGGCAGATAGTCCGCATTCCGGACGAAGCCCCGAGAGAAGATTCCTCCACTGTGTACGCCGTCGACCTCTCGAGCGGGACGTATTTCTGGGTGATCGATACGGTCCGCCAGGACATCGGACTGCACCTGCACTACCGGTACGTCCCCCGCTGGCGATACACGTTCGAAAACGACTATGCCGGGTTCAAGCAAACCCTCGCCGGGAGCCTTGTCGATCGCTCGGTTTTCCTCTCATCGCCGGGGGCGACCCCCATCGAGTCCGTCGACTTCGCGCAGCAGCTCGAGTATGTCGGGAGCCGGACGTCGAAACTCACCGCCATGAACGAGCACCTGAAAAAGGTTGCCGACCTCTTCCCCCCCGACATCGCGGCGGCCAATGACACGGCATACCAGAACTACAAGTCCCTCCGGGCGTCCGTGGAAGACGAGATCCGGTTCCAGCAGAACTATGCGGCAGCACTTTCCATTTTCCAGAAAGAGAAGAACACCGGCAACAACACGGGATCGTTCCTCGCGGATGCCTCCGCGTACGCGGAGTTCCTCCGCCAGCATGACCGTTACCCCGCCCCCATCATGGAAAAGGCGAGGAAGGCGATCATGCTCCGTCTGAACGACGCCGTTCCCTACTACGAACAGCAGATCAGGAACAAGAAGGATGTGAAACCGATTGTTCTCGATCCCCCGCTGGAACCTGTACAAAATCTCTATGCCGCCTCGGGGCGGCCCGCCCCTCCCGCGTTCGAAGCCCTTCGCTCGTTCGTCGAGAGGTTCAACCTGGAGTCTGCAGGCCTCCAGACGGCGACGGTCCGGCTCAGGGAATTACACGCTCTCCTGGATAAGACGACCACTCCCCCGGCGGGATCGTTCTACGCGAATATCGGTGCTTCTGCGCGTGACATACGGGCCGCCATCCCTCCGGCACAGGCCGTTGCGAGCGAACGGTACAGGGGGCTCGAGGCCGCTTCTCTGCTCGCGCTGGAGCTCGGGAAGGCGGGGGAACAGGCGGACGATTTTCAGGCACTGTTCGGATCAGGTGCTCAGATCGCCGCCGACATCACGGCGCGCTCATGGTGGGCTGCGGAATCGAAAACACGCGACCTGTACATGGGGAAAGACGGGAGGACATATGCCAGCGTCGAACGGCACCGGGACAAGCTGGTCAGGTGGTTTGAATCCGACATATTCAACGGAGTCCGGGACGCGACACGCGAACGCCTTGACGCGTTCGTCAGGCTGAATGAATCGGCGTTTACGGACGTTCCCCGGTTGTACGCCGACTCCGCATTCCAGCCCGCCTATACGCTGACGTTCAGCGCGTCCGGGCAGGCGGCGCTCGCGCAGAAGAAGGCTCAGATCGACGAGTACATCAACAAGGTGAGGCATTTCCAGTTCCCCGAGGCGGCGATCCGGACGATCTATGGTGACTTTACGCGCGACATGAACGGCCCGGAGGGTGTCGACAGGGCCCGGGCCGTCGTCGAACACGGGAAGGAATACAAGGGGAACGACAAGCAGATAACCTCGATCGTGAGCGAGTGCGATCCCACTGCGGCGAAGTGGATCGTGCACCCGAAAGAATACCGCCGTCTTTTCGCACTGCCGGTGACAGGCAACAGGAAGGGCTCCAATGACTACATGTTCCGGATCAGGCTCCAGATCCCGTCCGACGCGCAGTTCCCTGTCTTCGACGTGAACATCAAGCTTCCCAGAGAGCTCGCTGAGGGGGCCGGCCGGGAACAGTGGTATGACCTGATCACGATCAACAACACCCCGATCAAGAACGAAGGCCGGTTCCGCATCACTTCTCCCACGTCGGACAACGGGTACGAATCGCAAATCACTCCCGTGCAGATGGACAAGGAAGGGCGCAACATACTCGAGGTCCGGTTCAAGAAATCGTCGTACAGAGTGTACGAAATCAGCGCCATGGCGCAGGTCCCGATCATGAAAAAGAACTGAGGACGGTTCAGAATGAAGAACAAACGGCTCATCACCATTCTTGGCGCGGTGGCGCTCGTGGTCATCGGCGTTGTTGTCTACCTCATTTTCCACCGGCCCGATCTCTCGGGGAGCGTCGTGCTCCCGTACATCGCGCACCAGAAACCCGCGATCGACCCGCACCTCCCGGGACCGACCCCCCTTTCCGACAAACTCGACGAGGTCCAGTTTGACGGCCTGTTCGACCTCTCGGCGAACCCGAGCGGGATCGTGTATCAGGACGGGCTCGGCGAACTCGTCGGTGTTGACCAGGACAACGTTGTCACGGTCCGTCTGAAGCCGAAGAAGCGGTGGTCCGACAGCTATCAGATCACGGCAAAGGACGACCAGTACACGATTGCGAAATCGCGCGACCACTTCTTTGCGGCTGCGGACCTGCAATTCACTATGCGCAGGATCATGACGCTGGGGAGCCTCTCCCCCGACTACATCCTGCTGATCCAGGCGATGGAATCCCCGGGGTTCGAAGGGCCCGATGACCAGGGAGTGATCCGCTTCAAGTTCAGGCAGAACAGGATCTGGAAGGAGGCGGACATCAAAGAGAGCCTCTCGTTCAAGATCCTCCCTGACGGATCCGCGATGAACGCCCTGAACTACACGGTCGGCACCGCTGCCTACATGCCGCTCCCGCCGAAAGAGGGGGTGTCGAACTATTTCAAGACGCCGGAGGGAGGCGCTGCGATCCCCGCCCTCACTCTCGCCCCCTTCATCGACAACAGCACCTACACCACCGAACTCAGGAACGGCGCGATCAACGTCCTCCTGGAATCTCCGTTCGGGGCACTCTCCCCGATCCTGGCGGACAGCAGGAAGTTCTTCACGAAATCAAACATCAGCACCACAATGTTCGCGGTGCTCTTCAACACGGGGCGGCTCTCCCGCGATCAGCGGACGCAGCTCCGGAGGCTGCTCGACAGCAGGCTGGTTGCCGACCGGTTCTTCAACGTCGGGACACCCCAGCAGCGCCACATTCAGGACTACAAGGGGAACCAGGACAACTACGCCGACTATGTGAACCACAGCGTCTTCCCGACCTCTTCGTACTACATCGAGGAGAAGATCGTCGAGCCCCCTCCGGCCGCTGACAACGCTCCTGCAGACCTTTCGATCCTTCCGGACACCGTCCGGATCAAGGCATGCACAAATTTCGGATTCCGCGAGGAATACACGGAGCTTGCAGACATACTGAACGACCCTGCGGTCACGAGGGGGAAGGTAAAAGTGACGATCGTTGGGAACGAAGATATACAGCGCGGAAACTACGATGCGGTCGTCGTTGCCTTTACAGGGTACAGGAGCAACTTCCTGTTCGATCTCTACGACATATTCCTGCGGCAGCCGGACCTTGTGACCTACCGGATCAACCTGGAGGTCACCGAGGACACGAAAGGGATGCCGGTGGTGTCCCCGGGATCGTTCCGGAAAGCCAACAACTTTTTTGCCCTGGATGCGGGCGCGGACTCGCCCGACAGGGCGGACGTCAACCAGTTCCTCCAGTATGTCTACGGATTCATGTCGACGCGCAACATCGGCGACAAGCAGGAGTATGCCCGGCGCATCGATCAGCTCGAACACGGGCTGAGCCTCGGTGCCTGGCTCTTCTCTGTTCCTTCCCTCGCCTATTTCAGCACACAGCTTGACAGCACAAGCATCAGTCTTTACGGCGTTGCCTCCCAACTTTCGACGATCAGGCAGTGGCGGGAATCCCCGGAACGCTGACCGGAGGAGGACGTGCGTTCAGGCCGTCGATGAGCATCGCCGGCCTGCTTGTGGGACTGTCCGCTGCAGTCTGCGCCGGACAGCCCGCCCGTGACGTGCTGATCGTCGAGCACCCTGAAAGGCTCGTGGTGTTCAGCAAGTACCAGCAGCGCCTGACCGCCGAAGAGTATCGCAGGCTCACCCCGTATGTTCCGATGGTTCTGGTGCGTGAACAGGATCATCTGGGGGATGGCTTCACTCCCTGTACGGCGGTGGAGATCGGCCGCGAACCGTATTACATACTGAGGAACGAGGGGGGCGGCTTCTCCGTGCGAGGCGAACCGGGGAAGACCGAATTTTTCAGGAACGTTCCACTCCTCGGCGACACTGTCGTGCTTCTCCGTGGCGGGGCACTCAGGTTGAGGTCTCCCGGAGGGAAAGAAGAAATCCCGCTGCAGGCCGGAACCCGCGTGGTCCGCCTGTTTAAATACGAATCGCGGACATACGTGTGCGTCCCTTCCGCCGCGAGGCGCTTCGGGTGGCTTTCGCTCCCGGGCTCAGGGGGTTCCCCGGAATGGCGCGAGGCGGAGTCTGCGTCCACTGCGGTGATATCCTCCGGTGATATCCTCCTGCGGGTCCAGCCGGTCGTTGACGGGGCGAACAGGTCTCTCAGGAGGATCTACGCCGCGCTTTCCCCCGAATCCGGCGATCTCCGCACGCCTCCCTCCTTCCGCATTACCCTCTCACGAGGGGAGATCACATGCTCTCTCGAGCCGCCGGCGCTCTCCGGCTCCTTCAGCGGCAGCATGAGGGCGCTCCTCGCCGGACTCGAACGCGTCCTGGGAGGCACAGGGCTGCACGCAGAGATCTCGGAAGGCGCAATTCTTATTCCACTCCGGTGATACAGACGTGCGATCGCTCCCCGCGGTAATCATCGAGCATCTCCCGGCAGTCCTCGTCGTCGGTCTGGCGCTTATCGCCGTCTCGGCCATCATGCGACGGAACGAATCGGCTTCCCGGCCGCACCCCGATCCCCGGATCGAACGGTACCTGGCGATCGATTCGGTGGATCTGGCGAACCCGCTTGACAAGGCGTTGTTCCGGGACGCACTCGGCGTCTTCCGGGCCCCGGGGGCGGGGGACATTGACTCGCTCATGCATGTTATCGAGGACACCCGCCTGGCCCGGTTCACAGATCCCTCAAGGAAGACCGGGGGAGGACGTGCGGCACTGACATGGGAGACCGGGATGGCAATCGTCCCGATGTATATGGTCTTTCTCCTTGTCTATTGCACCGTGATGCTGTTCACCTTTTTTGCGGCACGTGCTCTGTCCGTCTGGAAATTCATCGCATGGAAACAGGGACGGGCTTCCTCTCTCCGGCGTTATCTGGCCTCCCTCGAATCGAAGGGACTCGCGGGGGCGATCTCACGGGTGGACCTTCTCGTCATATCCGTGGTCAAGGGGCTTGCGTCCCTCCTCCTTTTTTCACCTGCGTACGTGATCGCGTATTCATTCAGGACAAGTCTCGACACTGAGAACATCCTTTTTCTCATCCCGCTGGCCGTGATTTCCAACGGAATCCTCATCAACGAGGCGAACCATCTCTACACGCTCCTTGTTGCGGAAAGCCGGAAGGGGTACATCCAGACGGCGATCGTCAAAGGGATGGCTTCTTCCTATGAATGGGACGTCCCGGGGGGCATCCGCCGCACGATGCTCCTGTTCCCGGTCCGGGGCGCGCGGGGACATGTGTTCAGGGACATCTACCGGAACGCACGCCTGCAGTTCATCCCGTCGATGAAAGAGCATGCCGCGTTCGTCGTCACGGGGATCGTCATCATCGAGATGGCGCTGAACATCAAAGGGCATCTTTGCTACGCGCTGCTGCAGCACATGCTCTTCCGGGAATTCGACATCGCGATCGCGATCGTCTTCGTCATCTTTCTTACCGTGAAACTGACGGAAGCCTGCGTCGACCTCTGGCACGCACTCGAAACCGCGAAATATGACAATGCAGGGTGACCGGACCGCTCTCCATACGCCTCTCTCCGGACTTTTGGCGGAGAGGAAGGATCTGTTGTGGGGGATGCTCTGGCTCGGGGGGCTGGCTCTGACATGGTTGTGGATCGGTTTCTACTTGAACGCCCCCGCCCGGATTCTCGTCGGGGCGGCGTGCATCCACACGTTTGCGGGTGCGCTTGCAGCAGTCGCGGCATCCCTCGTCATCGGCTGGGGGACAGCACTCCTCCTCCACTTCCTTGAAGCCACCCATCGCAGGATTGCCTACCTGGCGGTCTCGTTCGTGCTGAATCTCCTCCGGTCCGTTCCGCAGATCGTCGGGATGCTCATCGGGTACGTCATCGTCACCGGACTGACGCTGGATGAAGCGCTCACCTCCGACACTTCGCGCATTCTCGCGACATCGCTCGTCACCGCGCTGTTCGTCTTTCAGGAGGTGGTGGACCTGATCCGCGAACGGATACGTCACTTTGAATCCCTGGAGTTCGTGAGCGCCCTCCTTGTCTGCGGGATCCCCTCCCGCGTCATCATCAACAGGGAAATACTCCTGAAGAACAGCATGGCCTATCTCGTGCAAAAATCTGTGGCCCTTTTCGGACGAGCGATATTTCTCATCTGCAGCATCGACTTCATCGTTTCCGTCGGACTCTCGGCGGAAGTCAGCCTCTCGAATCTCCCCGTCACGCTCGGGAGCATGCTCGCCAAGCTCGACAGCAAGCAGGACATTCTTGCGATCGGTACGGCACTCACCGACCTGCGCGTCGTCCCCACCCTCTTTGTCGAGCACCTGCAGGGGATCAGCGTTGCGTTTCTGATCGTGTACACGCTTCTGTGCGTGTACAGGATCGCCAACGGGTTGATGGAACGGTACCGCCTGTGACCCCTTCCCGGTTTGACATCGGCATATCCGCCGGCGGCCGCCTCCTCGTGGATGTTCAGGCCTTTCCGGTTGAAGAGGGGGCGATCACATTCCTCTTCGGCGAATCGGGCATCGGAAAGTCACTGATCGGCAAGGCACTTTTCGGGTTGCTCGACGAATCGGAATTCCGCGTACGGGTCAACGGGATGCCGTACAGCGAATACAGGGAATCGGCCGGAGCCCGCGGGGCGCGGAAGAACGGATTCTTCATGTTTCAGGAACCATCCTCCCACCTCAATCCGCTCCTGACACTCGAACAACAGATGAAGGAGGGGACGCTCTCGCGGGCTGCGGATCCCCTCGGTGCCGCCCGGGAGCTCTGGCGCGATGCGGACAGGAAAACGCTTCCCCGGATACTGCCGGTGTACCCGAAGGCATATCGCCCCAGCGGAGGAGAGAAACAGCGGATACTTGCGGCGATGGCGTTCACACGGATGGATATTGCGTTGGCCGAGGGGGGAGGGTCCCCCGGGGAGGTGCGCGCCCCCGGGCTGTTTGTTTTCGACGAACCCACCGGCAGTCTGGACCGGGAGGCGCGGGACAGGTTTCTCGACAGGCTCTTTGCCCGATTTCGGCTCAGGCATGAAACCATCCTGCTCATCACGCATGATTACGGGATGATCTCCTATGTCCAGTCCCGCCACCGTGACATTGGCAGGGACTACCGGTTCATGGAACTGTTCGTGAGCGCGGGCAGCGCCCGCACACGCGAATTCGATCCCTCCCTTTTTCTGACGTGGCTCGGCGGCCTGAGTGCCGGGCCCCCCGTTGCGGCGAAGGCTCCCCTGCTCCGCGTGGAAAGTGAAATTCGCGTTTTCGGGCGTCTCCTCAGGTTCTCACAGCCGGGACAGGAAGGCGGTCCTCACGCTCTTCTGGTGCGGCCGGGGGAGCTGGTGTACCTCAAGGCGGGGAGTGGCATCGGAAAAACCACGGTGGCGAAGATTGTCATCGGTCTGCAGAAGGCGGACTACTTCCGTCTCGAATTGGACGGAGTCAGGCTCGGGGATGTCTCGCCCCGCCAGTACTGGCGCAGGCACCTGTGGGGGAAAAAAATGACGATGGCATTCCAGCATGCGGATGAGTCCCTCAATCCCCGCGCCAGCGTCGGCGACACGCTCCGCATACTCAACAGGAAAACCATGCAGGACAGGGAAGGCGTTGCGATTGCTCTGGCGCGGCTCTTCGATACCGGGGAGATCCCTGAGCTCGCGGGAAAAAAGGTCTGGCAGCTCAGCGGCGGGCAGAAACAACGGCTCAATCTCCTCCGCGCATTTGCGCTGGAAACCCCTCTCATCATACTGGATGAGCCGCTGAGCGCTCTCGATTTCGAGAGCATAGACCGGGTCCTGGGGCTTATCCGTGATGCACGTGGACGCGGGCGTGCAATGCTCCTGATCTCGCATAACGAGGATATATTCGACAGACTCGTCTCCCCTGAATCGGTTCACCTGCTTGAATCGGCCGACTCCTCGTCGTCTCCTTCTTGACATTGTCATGGGATTCGCTATGTTTGCACCAACATTGCACACTGAATTCTTCATACTCCATGGAGGTTGACCGTGCGATATGTCACTATCCTGATTCTCGCTGTTCTCGTCGCCGGATGCGGCAAAAAACAGCCGGTGAGTTTCAAGGAACAAATACAGCCTGTACTCAACGCGAGGTGCACGAAATGTCACGGGTCAGCCGTTGCCCGGGGGAAGATCGTTATGACTTCCTACACGAGCTTCATGAACTCGCACACCATTTCGGGAAAAGAGCCTCTTGTTGTCCCGGGGAGCCCCTACCAGAGCCGTCTCTACATACTCTGTGAGACGAACCAGCCCCATTTCCGGATGCCGCCGGATACATCCGTCTCCACGACGCCTCTCCCCGCGGCCGAGCTTGAGCTCCTCCGTCACTGGATTGCAGAGGGAGCGAAGGACAATTGATGCTTTTTAGACGCACCGTCTATTTCACCAGGAGCAGTTTCTTCGCGGCGGCGTAGTTGCCTGCCTGCAGGGCGCAGATGTACACTCCGCTCGAGATGTTCGATGCGTCGAACGTCACGCTGTGAGCTCCGGCGTTCATCGGACCATCGGCCAGCTCGGCCACCTTCTCCCCGAGCGTGTTGTACACAGGGAGTCTGACTCTCGAGTATGAAGGGATCTCGAACCGGATCGTCGTGACGGGATTGAACGGGTTCGGATAATTCTGCGCGAGCGCGAACATTGGCCCGGGAGCCGCGCCGGGATCGCGCAGGCCCGACGGCTTTCGTACATAGATCCAGGCCGCCCCCGTCCCCGAGCTGTCGAACGGCCCCCCCACAATTGCGGTGTTGCCGTCTCCCGGGAGAGAAAGAGATGCTCCCTGATTGGCGATCCCGAGAAACCGCGAACATCAGGAAGGAGTTATTCAAGGCTCGTATCGCGAGCGACGTAGGGGGCATGAAGCTCTACTTCCCCTTGTACTCAAGAATTGTCTCCCATTCTTCATGGCCGGGGTACTTCGCGCACACCGACACGCTCCCTGGTTGAATCGTCACCTCTCCCATCAGGTCCTCTCCGTCCCGTTCGAGATACGTCCAGTATTCATTCACAACCACTGCTGCCTTTTCTGCCCACGGGATCTTTAGCCGAAATTGTTGAACGGATCCCCCCTTCAGCAGTCCGGATATCGGTGCAATGAGGCGGACGTTTCCGGTATCGAATGTGCGGAACTTTCTCGGATAGACCGGGAATTCCTTCAGTGTCCTCGATGACTCGATTCTGTAATCCAGAATCCAGGCGTACATTCCGGTGTCGCCCGTGGCCTTGGCGAAGAGACGGAGCGTATACTCCCCGGTGTCGGGGGCCGTGACGCGTACCACAAGCGCGCTCAGTTCATCCTGGACAAATGCGTAGCGGTCATCGGTGCTCCTGTCCCCCTTGAAGAGAGTGGCGACGCCGGCGATCGGGTGCGTGATCCCCAGGCGGACCACGAGCTCGCCGTCGGCGCGAAGAGTGCCGGCGGAGTTCTCACCCAGCGTGAGTCCCAGCGTGAAGAATCCGGGCTTCACGTAGACTCTCTTTTCGTAGTCCCCGCGTGACATCGGATGGTCAAGCAACTGCCAATCCTCCTTCTCGGGGAAATGGTCATAAATAAACTCCCGGGGAGGGGTGAAGAAGAAATGAGGATCGAATGCGCGGTGGAATTTTCGGTCGTTCCCGATGTACCCTGCACCCCAGGTACAGTCCATGAGCCTCCACCGTCCCTCGATGCTGACGGCGTTCCATGCATGGTTGGGAACCTTCCCCAGCTGCTGCCCCGGTGAATATCCGTACCCTTTCGCGAAGCCGTTGATCTTGACAGCCTTGATCCCTGACGCTTTGGCGAGTTCCATGAAAAGACCGGCGTACCCCTCACAAACGCCCCGCCTGGTGCGAAGCGCATCCTCGGCATTCCCTGACATCGGGCCGCCTGCAAGGAGGGCTTCGACGTCATACTCGATGTTTTGCGTGATCCAGCGGAATATCGCGCGCGCCTTCTCCTCATCCGAGCGGCAGGGGGCCGTGAGCCAGGAGGCGAGAGACTTGAATGAGGTCTGGACGGAGGCCGGAGCAGCGAGCGCATGATCATCGAGAATGCGGTAGTCCGGCCCGGGAGCATTCTGTGCTGAGGTCTGTGAGGGGCGACCGGGAAAGGCAAGAAGGAACAGAACCGCTGCCAGGATGGAATTGAGAACTGGGACCCTCTTCATCGATTACAATCCGATAATGCTGTTGAACTGATTGTGCTTATATGTTTTACGGTACGGACTTAACAGATTTCATGAACGTAAATAGGATGACTGAGGTCAAGCCTGTACAAATTTCGTCCCCAGTGTGCCGCACACAGG
>Ga0182017_10000875_pt1 | contig 23674 bp, 20 predicted proteins | sample 712E3DmetaG_FD_120492 | JGI IMG/M metagenome (GOLD analysis project Ga0182017, IMG submission 120492) | Permafrost microbial communities from Stordalen Mire, Sweden - 712E3D metaG | ecosystem: Environmental > Terrestrial > Soil > Wetlands > Permafrost | place: Sweden: Stordalen | collected... | reverse complement strand
ACCGACCTGAGAACCATGTCCATATCATCACGGTTAGTAACAACCATGCCGCCTTCGCCGGAAGATACTACATGCGCCACATAAAAGGAATATGTGGCCATATCAACCAAATTTCCAAGATATTGACCTTTATACATCGCGCCATGCGCTTCACAATCATCGGAAATAACAATAAGATGATGTTGTTTAGCGATTTTCATAACCGTAGTAATTGCGCACGGTTTTCCCATCGTAGAGACAATCATGATTGCCCTGGTTTTATCCGTAATTGCCGCTTCTATTTTGTTGGGATCGATATTGAGCGTTTCCAGCTCGATATCGACAAATTTCGGAGTAAAACCGGCCGCTAAAATCGAATTGGCACAAGAGACATAACACAAAGCGGGGAGAATAATTTCATCGCCCCTTTTAGCGCCGAATTCATATAACGAAGCACAGGCGCATAAATCGGCATCCGTCCCGGAACTCATGGCGACAGCATGTTTGTATTTAAACAAATCAGCAAAGGACCGCTCAAACTCTTTAACATTTTCACCTTCTGAAATCCAACATTTATCTACAGCTTTTTGTATTTTCTGTTTAGCGACATCACCGATTCTTAATTCACCAAAATTGATGCGATAATCATTTACCATTCTGTTTATCACCTTTCAGCTTTTTTCAAACTCTGCCCAGCGATTCCATTAATGCAAGCATAATTCCGTCCCAGCAATACACCGCCAATAAATATCTTTTCAGGCACCGGACAATCATCCCCGATTAACTGATTTTTCACGCTGCATATTCCAATCGATGGTGCGTTTCAGGCCTTCCGGGAACGGAGTAAGTTTAGTTATTCCGAACTCGCTGCACACTTTGCTGATATCGAGCTTTACGATATCGGGCGCATCGTTCATCCCCGTACCGGCGCCGGGTTCACAGGTTGCTCCGCAATAACCGGCAATCATTTGCGCCATTTCGTAAATAGAAACAGTTTCAATTCCCCCGACGTTGTATAAAACATCTTCCCCTTGAAATACGATATTCAGCATCATATTTACAGCATCGGTAACATAACAGTAAGTGTGCCGGTTTTTACCTTCATCCAGAAGTTTGACATGTTTATCGACAATAGCTTTTTTCATCAAGTTCGCCATGACACGCTCGTCAGAAAGAGACAGTCCCGGGCCGTAGACGAGGGCGATACGGGCAATTTTAATATCTACCCCGAAATTCCGCTGATACACATAACACAAAGTCTCTCCCATTCTTTTCGATTCTGCATAGGCAGCTCTGCCGTTAGACGGTAAAGAATTACCGGGGTAATTTTCTTTTGTCGGTATCTCTGAGGATGGCGGATTACCATAAATTGCACTGGAACTAAGGAAAAGAAACTTTGCTTTGTTGTCTTTGGCGATATCTAATAATGTTCCGGTTGCATCGATATTCAATGCGATAGTTTCCAGTTCATTTTCCAGGAATTTTTTGGGGCGAGCATAGCAGGCACAATGAACAACATAGTCAATACAAGAGTGAAAAACGAAAGGCCGTGACAAATCCCGGCTCATGTAAACAAAATTGCTATCTCTCCAGACAGGAGCATGTTTGCTAATGCAATACGCCTTTATATTTGTATGATAAAGGTCATTAGCAGCACTGAGTAAATTGACAAAATAGTTGCCGATCAAACCATTACTGCCGGTAATCAAAAAAGTTTTATGATCCAGGTCATGAATGCGACTAAACCCGGCTAATAGATTTTTACAATCTTCCCTGATAATGGCGGAATTCACAATAATCCTTCTATTTTTCTTTTTATACCCTTGGTGTCCAATCCCAGTGCCATGCAATGTTCCTGGTAGCTGCCGTACTTTGTTAAAAATTTATCTTCGATTCCCAAACGGGACTGGATGACATTGCCAATATCACCTACCGCCCTAGCCACTTCATCACCCAGACCACCAATAACGTTGTGTTCCTCAACCGTAAGAACCTTACCTGTTTTTATAACGCTCTGTCTGACGAGTTCAATATCCAGCGGTTTTATAGTATGGATATAGATTATCTCGATATCTAACATTTCAGAGGCAGCGACAACATTCTTTAGCTCTGGTCCGGTTACTACTACCGTGAGAGCTTTGCCTTCTTTAATCTTGATTCCCTTTCCCAACCGCAGTTGGTCTTCGTTGAACTTAATGCCATGTTTAGCAACCGGTAACCGAAAATAAGTTGTATGTCCGTTGTTATAGGTTTGTTTAAAAATAGCATCAAATTCAATTTCGCTGGCGGGAAAAACAATTTCCATACCGGGAAGGGGCCGCAAAACAGCAAAGTCTTCATAACAATGGTGAGAACACCCTGAAGCAGGATAATCGAAAGCGGAACCAACACTAATAATACTGGCGCCCAGCTTCTGATAGCACAGGTCTATTTTTATCTGTTCGTAGCATCTTTCAATAGTGAAAGGGGTGATTGTATGGACGACAGGATGGAAACCAAGTGACGATAAACCTGCCGCCATGCTGATGATTGTTTGTTCACAAATACCGACATTGTAAAAACGGTCGGGAAATTTATTCTCGAAATTCCTGAGAAGGTAAACACTGATATCTCCGAGTAAAACTACCAGTTTCTCATCCAATGCCCCGATATCCTCAAGCGTACTAGCGAATTGATTCCTCAAACCAGTTCCCTCATTATGATGTCCAATTCAGCAGCCGACGGGCTTTTATGATGCCAGGCAAAACTATTATTTTCTAAAAGACCGGAGCCTTTCCCTTTAATTGTATGAGCGACTATCATTACCGGGCCCGCGGGTTTATCCCTTACAATTGATTGGAATACAGTTCTAATTTCCATATTATTATGGCCGTCGATTTCATGTACTTTCCAGCCAAAAGCATCCCATTTTTTCGCGACATCGGTCAAAGGCAGACATCTGCCGGTCGATTGGTTGTCATCCAATATGCCAATAAGGTTATCAAGTCTGCGATGCGCCGATACCATAGCTGTCTCCCAGATTGTGCCTTCGTTGGCTTCGCCATCGCCAATTAATACATAAACCAGATTAGATTTATGCTTAATTTTAAGTCCCAAAGCGATACCGGCGGCAAATGGAAACCCGTGTCCCAAAGAACCTGTTGAAGCTTCTATACCGGGAACCTTATTTCTATCAGGATGCCCACCCAGACGGCTTTCGTATTTAGCAAAGTCAAGGAGTTCAGCCGCTGAAATGAATCCAACCTCGGCCAATACGGCATACAATGCCAGCGAAGCGTGCCCCTTACTTAAAATAAAATAGTCCCGGTCTTCCCATTTCGGGTCGTCTTTCCGGTACTTCAGGGTGTTGCCATATAGTTCCGCCAGAATCTCCACTACGGAAAAACAGCTTGGAATATGTCCTTCGCCACTGGCCGAGCATGCCTGCAATATGGATTTTCTTATTTCAATTGGTTGTATCATCAATAATTTCTCAAAATTCTCTTTAAATGGCGCAAGATTCTAACAGCCGAATTATTTGGACACTGTCTGGTTGGCTCTAACAGTCTTATGTCTACCGTTACGAGATTCGACTACGGGGTCTGCTATCCTATCCATGTCGGCCGCAACCATCATGCCGACCAGTTGTTTGAAATTAGTATCCGGTTCCCAGCCGACCTGATTCTTTAGTTTCGAGTAATCACCGCATAAATTCGTCACATCGACAGGGCGGAAAAACTTCTCATCGATAACAACGTATTTTTCCCAATCCAAACCGACAGCTTCAAACGATAATTGCACAAATTCCCTGATGGAATGACTGTCCTGAGTGGCAACAACATAAACATCCGGTTCATCCTGCTGGAGCATCATCCACATTGCTTTTACATAGTCGCCGGCAAATCCCCAATCTCTAATAGAATCCAGATTACCAAGGTGCAAGTCGTCCTGTTCTTCATGATAAATTCGAGCGACGCCATCCGTGATTTTCCGGGTAACGAACTCTAGTCCCCTCCGCGGAGACTCATGATTAAAACAAATTCCGCAATAAATATTCATACCATAGGCTTCGTTGTAAACCAACGCGGTCTGATGGGCATACACTTTAGCGCAGGCATAAGGGCTGCGGGGACTAAATTTCGTCTTTTCATTTTGCGGATTTTCGATGACATTGCCGAACATTTCACTACTGGAAGCCTGATAAATTTTCGCTTTCGGACAAATACGCCGGGCAGATTCAAAAACACGGACAGCGCCCATGCCGGTAATGGTTGTAGTCGCGATGGGTTGCTTAAAAGACGTTGCCACGAATGATTGCGCTGCCAGGTTATAAATCTCATCCGGGGCGGCTGTCTGGATGGCATTATCCAGACTAGTCTGGTCGCTTAAATCCCCTTCCAACAAAATTACACGGTCCAGGATTAAAGATAACCGGCTAAGATTCGGAATGCTTAATCTCCGGATTAAGCCATAGACCTGATAGCCTTTGTCCAGTAGGAATTCCGCTAAATATGAACCATCCTGTCCGGTAATGCCGGTAATGAATGCAGTTTTACACATTTTGCTCAACTCCTTTTAGTCTTACAGTAAATTATTCACGACTGATACCATCCAGGATTTGCAGATAATTATAGACACATAATACATATTCATATACATAAAGCCAACTATATGAATATTCTTGTTAGATTGTACTATGATAGTATTTATACTAACTGATTATATTCAAACATATAAATAATCCCTCTGCTAGAGTTCCTTCTCAGTTCTAACTATTAAATGACCGAAAGAATAATCGGTTTTATATGAAGGTTTGATTATTTCCATTAGATTGCTTAATATTATCTGAAGGTGAAAAGATGCTTTTATTCGGACATTTAGGGATTACGCTGGGAGCGGCAATAGCGGCGCAGGGAACGAAGCAATATTTTGATAGAAATTCGACAAACGGACACATGGTTTCTACGGACAAAAGTAAATCAGTAATTTCGCCCCGGCGTACTAAATTTTCACTAAATAATATTACTGAAACGCTTGGTAAACATATAGATATCCGCTTTTTGTTAGTCGGCGCCATTTTACCGGATATTATCGACAAACCATTAGGCCTATTCAACATCGGCAGCGGCAGATCGATTTCCCATACCCTGCTATTCTTATTGATTTTTGCATCATTGGGATTGATACTATACGCCGCCCGCAAATGGAAAAGAATATTGGTGTTAGCAGCCGGTATCCTGGTACACCTGATAATGGATTCAATGTGGCTAAATCCGCATACACTTTTCTGGCCTTTGTACGGAAGCCGCTTTTCTGAAGGGAACCCGTCTGATTGGCTGAGCCGCTGGTGGTCTTTGCTAATCGGCGACCCAATAGTGTTAATCTGCGAAACGATCGGCTTTTTAGTAATCGTGTATTTTGTCTATTTCCTGTTTAAACAAAGAAAACTCACTGTCTTTTTAAAAGACGGATATTTTACTGACTGATGTCGGTATTGCGTATTTTTATCCGCTGCAGCAGTTTGGGCACAGTAAAGAACAGCATGACGGTTTGAACAAATAACCGACTAATGCCGGCGCCAACGATGCCAAAATGCGGCAGAAGCAGATAACCGGATAAAATAGTCAATACAGCCATAGCAACGCAGACGAAAAGAAGATTTTTTAACCATTTTTCGATACGGGCTAAACTGAAATAGAGAAGATTGATGCTGCACGGCAGCACCGATAAAGAAAACAGTCTTAAAACTTGCGTGCCAGCGGCCGAATAAGCGCCACCATAAAGAAGCAGCAATTTATCGCTGAAAACTATCATGAGAATAGCGGCAGGAAAGACAATCAGTAAAATAAGTTTGAGGCTCCGAACAATATCGCCACCGACATTCCTGACTTCATGGGCACCCTCGGCAAAGAGCGAGGTGGAAATACCATAAGCAATTGCCAGGAGTACGGTAGACATTGTCCAAGCCATATAAAAATAAGCATTAGGAGCGGCGCCATACGTATTCAGTACCAACAGGGATAAAACCCAGAAAGGAAGATTGGTTAATCCATCGACAGCATAATTAGCGAATGAATATGATGTGGTTTCACGGGTGGTGCGCAATTGAATAACAGCCGAGGGGCGATATTGCGGGATTATCCGAGGTAAAAACACGAAAATACAGGCTACTAAAGCAATTGCCAGTCCAATTCCCTGCGAGGCAATGATACCGTAGACACCGAAAGCGCTCATCACAATCACTAATGCTAATTCAAGCACACTCGCAATAACACCCTGGCTTAATAACGTGTAACCCGACTTACGGAAAGCGATAAAAACCTGAGCAACAATTGTATAAACAGTAAATATGGCGCCCATAATTATAAATGATATGAAAAAATAAGGTTTATGGAGCAAAAACATAAGTTTCGGCGCCCACCATGAAATTCCACTTAGGAAGATCAAACAGGCGACCGCCGCCGTGACTCCACCGATGGTCAGCAGCGAGTTTAAAAGTTTGGATTTGTCATCTGCTGACGGAAGATAACGGACCACGTAATAACCAAAACCCAAAGTACCGATAAAACCAAGGAAATTTAATACAGCAATTATCGCGGAGCCATACCCGACATCAGAAGCAGAATACATCCGGGTGATTAAAACATTAAACACTAAACCCAAAAATAGCGAAAGACCAGAATTAGCGATAAGATAGGCAGAATTACGATAAAACGAGACGCCATATATCCCCATAAAACTTTTGCCGGGGGAACGAATAATCCGGAAAACATTGATAAATGTTTCCCAAACAAAAACCAGACACCCTTTGACCATGTCCAGCACTGATTTGATTTTGTTCATATTTTCGATGGGTGAGGCAGCGATATTTTTTGGTAAGAGACGACAAATAGAGCCACCATAATCCAAAGCAACGGGATACTAAAATAAATATAGCCAGCAGCAGCGGCCAGCGTCCCGGAAAAGGTGACGTCATAACAGGCAAATACGGCCCCGGCAACGATGCTGCCCATCAACCCGATTCCTGCCCCTTGCCAGGGATTCTGCTGCGGTGACGACCGTATTGTGAGCGACATCCGCACAAATACAACCGCCGCGATGATCAAGGCGGCGATGCCCAATATACCGGCGTCAGTATAAAACTGAAAATAGGAATTGTGAAGAATAATATCACCGGCCCGATACTGCTTATCATAGACATCTACCCAATTTCCCGGGCCAAGACCGGTAAAGAATAATGAGCCCTTCAGTAAATGAAACGTATTCGACCATTCTTTCGTCCGGTAGAGAAAGGAATCCCATGAAAAGGCTTGAGTCAACCAAGGGATTTTATGAAAAACAACCACGATTATTGAGGTAATAATACCTACCAGAGGGATAACAACCCAAAGCATCCACACACGCCAAAATATCAATACTGATACCAGGCCGCAGACCAGCGCAATCCAGCCGCCGCCACTATCGGTCATAAAAAGTATGCCGGTGAAAACAAGTCCGGTAATCAAGCCTGACGCACGAAGCAATGGGCTATTCTTAAAGAGCGCAACGCTGAATAAAGGCGGGATAACTACCACCAATAATGCACCGACGCTATTCCATGAAAGCGGCGGGCCTTTATCCCCGATTAACCGGGACAAGAAATGAAAAGCCCATTGGTTAAAGAAAAATTCCCTCCCATGCCCCTGAGCAAAGAACCATACAGACATTGTTATAGTCAGGGCACAAATGACAGCAGCCAGCCAAAGCCAGTATTTGTTTCCCGCTTCACTATTACTGACAAGGCCGTAAAAGATAAGAATGGAAGCCAGAGAGGAAGACAATGTGCCGAGAGCGACTCCTTTATAAGGAGCAATTATAAGCCCTACTAACATTGCGATGACAAAAATCATTACCGGTAAATCAAACGGAGTCCGCCGGATGAAGCGGCGGGTAACCAGGAAACGTAACCCCAAAGGCATCAGAGCTACAATCAGACTAAGCCAAAAAGGGGGCGCCTTAGTGAGAACAGTAAAATATAGAGGTATAGCGAAAAGCGGCTGGAATTTAATAATTATGTCAACTATTTTCCACCCGGTTATATTTTTTCGGGACTGTGTGTTTTCCATAACCACCTGCCTAAATACCGTTTTTCTGATGGAATTAGCACCAATTTAATAACGCCTAAACGGCAACAACGGCATAACCCCTTCTTGTCATGAGGAACCGGTTGGCTTCAATAGCATCAGCATCATGATTTAATCCGGAGACAACAACAAAAGTAGAATGCTGATTTGTATTCTTCATTGCTTTGTTGATGGCTTTCGAGGCCGGATTAAACGCGACATTATTCATAATATTTGCATACTCCACACTCAGCAATTGAGCGAGCGCTTTTGACGAATCCCCCCCAACCGATGCGAGGCGATTGATATCAGCTCTCAGTTTGCCGATATCCGGACGGTACAAATACCTGTTTGGGGTTTCGAATATTGTTATTTCCTTAGTAATTTCCAGTGATTGCACAACTATTTGATGCGGTTGGAGTGTTTGTGTGACTAATTTAACGCCGGATTGGTCATAAGCAGCGATTATCGTGGGTATTTGTTCCCGCGCCAGAGATAGAGCCGTAACAATAGTTTTCTGTACCAATTTATCGACTTCTTCAGCGCTACCGACGGAAAGATTAACAAGCAGCACGGCAGGCTGACCGTGAAATTCGACAAATTCTTTGGTGATCATTTTGTTGTATTTTGCGGAGTGTTTCCAATCCATATTCTTTAATTCATCGCCAGGCTGGTACAACTGACTGTTATAATATTCAATCCCCCGGCGAAAACCGAATTGAGGCGTGACGCCGCTGATACTTGAAATCATCGGCAGCATGCCAGGTTTTGTTGCTTCCAGATATCTCCGGGCAAGCCAAGCCGCATAGCGGACCCTGGGAATAATATATAGTTGAACCGGAGCAATTTGAAACCGGACCTGAATTAAGCCCCAACAATCGGTTGCCAGTGCATTTATTACTACTTCCGAAGGTCCGGATAAAAGCGGTGTCAATGACAATTTTAGAATCATTGGATCCCAATTGAACAGCAGTGCTGGAGAATGGATTTTAAGCCACTGATAAGGCGACTCAAGAGATAACACACCACCTATTTTCGTTTTCGTATGCAAGTTTACCTGCAGTTCAGCAGTAGTGCCGGCAACGATACGTTCCTGAATTTTTTCGACCACGAGCGATTTAGCGGATAGTCTGCTAAAGGATACATAACTCAGAACTGCCAGATAAATTACCGCCACCGAACCAGCTAAAATAAGCACCAAACTGCCCAGGAAAAGAGCTACTATGAGATTGACAATAGCGATAAAGGTCAGAATTATCCCGGTTTGCGTGAAACTATGTAAATATCGTGATTTGATTAGCGGTAAAAAGCCGGCGGAATTAAGAAGACAGTTCGTTACCAAAAACAATACCGGCAGCGCTATCAGATTTGATATCATAAAATTTGAAACCGGCGCAAATAATATGGCAACAGCGAAAAATACGAAATAGCTAACGATCAAGCTAATGACAGCATTAACCGGCCAAAATTGAAGAAAAACAAAAACGAGTAAAACCAGAACGGCCACGACTGCTGTCACCGGGTCGGAAAGGGTAGCGATGATGATGAGCGCAGCGCAAACATAGAACTTTAAAGCATTAATGATAATACGATTACGGAAAATATTCATAAATTTATTTTGGGCGCGGTTATTTTATCCAACGTTCGCTCGATAACAATGCGGGGCGTAATATTATCCATTTCTGCTTCCGGCTTCACGCGGATGCGATGTTCAATCGCTTTGTGCGCAAGGCTTTTAACGTCATCCGGGATGACAAAATCCCGACCATCAATCAGCGCCATTACCCGCGCGCATTTGTAAAGGGCAATACTTGCTCTGGTACTGGGCCCCCAGGAAACATCCGGATCACACCGAACAGAAGATGTGAGCGATACAATATACTCGGTAATAACCGGTGAAACATGGACTGTTTTTACCAACTTTTGCCAAAATTTTATTTCATCAAGGCCGGTAACCGGTTTAATGTCAGGCTCATCGATAGTATCGATAGCGGCAACTATTTTCTGCTCGTCATTTTTAGAAGAATATTCACTTTTCGCCATAAGTAAAAACCGATCCAACTGCACATCGGTCAATATATAGGTGCCTTCCGCTCCTGACGGCACCTGGGTAGCAATGACCATGAAGGGTTTTTCCAGGGGATAATATTTGCCTTCGATAGTAACCTGATTTTCCTGCATCGCTTCTAACAGCGCAGACTGCGTACGGGGAGTGGTCCGATTCAGTTCATCGGCGAGAACAATGTGCGAGAATATCGGCCCTTCGATGAACCTGGAAGAGCCATCAGGCGAATAAATATAGAATCCAGTAATATCAGCCGGCATCATATCGGGGGTAAACTGAATTCTCTTGAAATGGCCGCCGATTGCCTCTGAGAAGGTTTGTGCAAGCTTGGTTTTAGCTGTGCCGGGCAATCCTTCAATCAGAACATGACCGCCGGCAATAATCGCAAGCATCAAGGTTAGTTCGATATCACCCTTGCCCACCACTGCTTTGGAAATCTCACTCCGAATTTTCCCATATAAATCTGACAAACTATGATTCTCTTCCAATTGACCCTCCCATTTTCAAGATATAGATTGATGCGAGAATAAACAGTAAGGACACAATTCCTAAAAGCGCGCAGGGTTGGGATAAAATCCCCTTTATGCCGCTCAATTTCGTTTTAGTTATTTCCATCGGATCCCGGGTGAGATGAGAGGTATCCACCATAATTTTTCCGCTATTGGTGCCCGAACCAGTGAGACTTTTGATAAACAGAAGGTTGTCATCTTTGACCAGCATGCTGTTAATGAGAATACTGGGGTCGGACACAAGAATAATTGTTCCGGTGCCCAGCCGCATTTTAGCCGCCACCGGCAAGGGGCCTTGCAGCTCCCCCTCATCCCAGGAACTATTACCATTACGGTCCAGGTAACTGCTGGCAGTAGACCAGGCAATTACCATGGAATTATCAATATTCAGCAATGCTGTAGCGTTATTTAGGACCACTTCTTTTACATTCCGGCTGACCGCGAGACTAAAATCTATAATCTCAGGGAACGACTGATTTTTATAGCAATATAACGGGTCAAGCAAAGGAGTGCCGGCAAATCGGCAATCGATACCGAGATATGTCAGGATGTCATTTCCATAGCCAAAATCGTCCATTACCATCAGCGTCCCGCCGCTGTTTACGAAATCTGTTAACTGAACCAGTTCGTTATCGCTGTATTGGAGATACGGGATGCAGACTAAGACGTTATTACTATCTATTTGAGGTAAACCATTGGAGGTATCAACCGTATTTGCATTGAGCGCATTGAGACTATGACGGAGGCCATTCCACAGAGTATTGTATTGCATAAAAGCCTGAACCGACGGGAATAACGAAACACACATTAAAGAAATAATGAACGTAATCAAGATGGTGATAATAAGAGCATGATGGATTTTCATTTTCCGATGCTCTCCCGCACTTTACGTGCCAATTGTTGGCCGTTTTTAATGTCATCCTCGGTAACCTGATGATGGGAATACAAAACTTTCTCAACAATCCGAGTAAATTCAAGGATGATTTTGCCGGTGGACCCGGTGGCTTGACCGGTATCACTGATATATTCCCGAAGGGTTTGATTGGGTTTTAAAAGCAATCCGGAAACTTTTTGCACAAGCAGAATCACGACGCGGTACCAGTAAAACAACCTTCCCACCGGGGTACTTTCATCCCGGCGACCAATATCCGCCGCAAGATTTTCGGCAACAGATGAAACAGCTGAAGTCGGTAAATCAGGTGCTGTCACTACAATTGCTTGAGGTAATTTCTTCTTAGACATTGCAACAATTCTGAATTTCAACCTGCGCGGTAAAATTATGCCTAAAAATACGAGAATCAGGAAAAACACACTACAGTTCACTACGTAAACTGTAATAACATTATGTGAAGCAGCGACAGTAGTTTGCCATGGTTCCATCGGGGTGGACGTAATCTGCAGCGATTGAGAGCCGAATAGTCCAAAACCCATGCTATTTCTGATTACGGCATTGAATGTGCCATCATCGCCACTAACGGCACTCACCTGTTTTCCCTCAAACGTTATTGTGACGCGTGCCTGCGACACAGGACCGATGGAGGAAGTTAATTTACCCCGGACATGAAAACTACCCGGTATCATTACGGCAAAAGGCAACTTTGTTGTTAGCAGCACCGGAATCGCTTTTACAACGGTTAAATTGACACTGGCAACCACGGGACTGTACCGCCCTTCAGCCAATACCGAGACTGTGATTAAGTGGTTACCAATTGTGGTATCAGCGGGTAAGGCGATTTTTTGCGTAAAGGCAGCGGAAACTTCCGATTCTACAAACGGTACGTTGTCTAAAGAAATTTCGATGTTCCGTTCATCTACAACCGGGGATGCCCCATACTCAAATTGACCGATAATATCTATATCCCTACCGGAATAAGCATTTGTCGCTGTTCGAAGGGTTAAAACGGCAGTATAGAACAAAATTTTCAGACTTACTGACGGACTTAATGCCAAATCATAGTTGCCGACATCACCGGCTTGAGGAAAGTACAATGATTGTATGTTAATTAATGACACATACCAGTAAGGCACCTGGAATGAACCGAAATAATGTCCATGGGAATCAGTATTAACAGTTAAATATAGGGAACCATCAAGCAAAATTTCTATCCGGCGATTACCAAGCAACTGCCCATTTGCGGAGAGAGTTCCCCTGAAACTAACCGTATCTCCAACGTACGCTTCCGATTGATCAATACCAATAGTGATGTCTGAAGACGGTAATAAACTTTTATTCGAAATCTCAGTTTGTTGTTGTTGCAGAATGGTTCGATACAAGTTAAGCAAGTCGCTTAGCCGCTGGATATCACCCTGCACGGCAGTATAGGCAACGCTAATACTACTATCAGTGGAGACACCAGTAACCTTAAATTGACTGCCAGCAATAGACGCTGCCTGTTTTATGGAATCAAGGTTTTCTTCCGCGATTGCCAAGTTCGTAAAAGCTTCGGTATATAACGATGCGGCTTCTGTATATCGGGATTCCTGTAAAAGCAATTTCGTATCACTGACGATACCGTCCAGGCCTAATATCAGACTGCAGAGGTTGCCGGCAGAAGAAAGAAAATTATTAAAAGAATCTTCGACAGCAGGCGGCACATTTGCGAAAGGCGAGACCTGAATGTCTGTCTCAATATCCTGTTGATTTTTGGCTAACACCGAATCCAGCGTGCCAGAATAAAACTGGAAAAGGGATACACCGCTAAAAACCACTGCCGCAGTATCAGGGTTTTCTTGAGAACTCGCAGCAAAAACCGGCAAACCGGCCAGTGTAAAACATGCAGTGATAGAGACGATGATTACTATCTTTTTGAAAAAATCACGCCCTAATATCATTTGAGTCCAATAACCTCCATAACTTTAAGGACGACCACAACCATAAAACCGGCTAAAAACACGATTGAAACCAAGGACAGCGCTTTTCGAGTTTTGGGACTAAAATATACAAATAGAACAGTGATAATGAGATAGGCAATGACAAGAACAGTGAAACAGATAGCGATATCTGTTTGTCTGGTGAAAGCAAGAATGACGTCAATCAGACAAGAGGCTAAAACCAGGAATATCAGATATCGATTATAAATTCTCAAGAAAGTACCTCAAGCCGAATAATACTTTTCCCTTTCCGGTAGTTTTCTTCCGCGATTCTAACTGGTTTTCCAATACCGTCACTGGCAATAGAGGCGACAATAGACGCAATAGGACTGCCGAGGCAGCGATAATACCAGACGTTTTCATAACGTAATTCAGGCCCGGTGACCTCAATATTTACCTGTTTATCGTTAAAGCGCACCTCAATTGAATCGGCCAGGTCCAGCAACCCGGTTAAAACATAAGCTGCCGCCTGTTCAATTTCTGATGAAGTCGGCCCTGGCTTGATTTCCAATTTGTTGAGGCCGGTACCACCCGGAGCAGTAACCGCTATTGCCATATCGGCCGGATTATCCCCCCACCGGACAATCAATCTCCTGGGTATTTTGTCTTTGATCCGACCGATATCGATGTCCCCGCTCAAAGGAATCAGAGCTTGCGCATTACCGATTCTCATTGATGACGGGAGATAAACAGCCTTGTTGCTTAGTCCCAATTCTTCAAGTAAAGCAGCAATATTCTCCATTCCGGTCTCAAGGAGTAGTTGGGCAGCTTCGTGAGAAATCTGAGGACGGGATGTCGCCAAGACGATCCCTGTAAAGCCAACCATAACCGAAGAGAGCGCAATTGAGGTTAAGGGAATAGAATTGAGAAGAAAATAGGCGACAGGAGCAAAGAGAGCGCCGGCAAGCATAAGGCCCATTCCAAAAATACGATACGGCTGATTCGTCATCTGACTATCTCCTGCTAAAGTTTGTCTAGATTGCTCCATTGAACCGCTCTATAATGATTATATTGATAGATTCATTATAAGATTCTTCATTATCGAATCAACTTAATAACACCAGTTATTATACAACATTTAAGATTTACAAGGACTTTGAACCCGGAGGGTTTCAGGGTAGAGACAATTACCACTACCGTTACAAGCACAAGCGAAGGTTGAATCGCATGAAGAATCTAACTACAAAGATAGAAAGGAGGTGATGTAACAACGTGATTATGATTGACACAAGGAAGCAACTTAAGAAATCAGATGGTAAATTGAGCCTTTCCGTTACCAGAAATAATGACAGACCCAGGCATGATTCTTATATATCCCGAAATTTATAGGAAGAGATAATGCAGGATTATCGATAATGATAAGGATTTGCGGCCCGCAATTGAAATTAAACTTCAATCATTGGCGGAAATCCAGCCCCGGCGTATTGCCAGAACCACGGCATGGGCCCGATCATTTGCGTTTAGTTTGCGAAGAATAGAACTGACGTGATTTTTAATGGTCTGTTCGCTAATATCCAGAATTTGAGCAATTTTCTTGTTGGAGTTTCCGTCAGCTACATACCGTAATATCTGGGTTTCCCGATTTGTCAACGGAGCAGTAACCGATTCTACAGACATTCCCATCGATACCATTTCCTGGAACTGTTTCAAGACATGTTCAGCCACGGTAGGGGTAGCAAGAAGACTGTCGTTGATTGGATATTCTCCGCGTGCGACACGCCGGATAATACCTTCCAATTCCTGGATGTTCGATTTTTTATCCAGATAGGCGGCGGCACCAATCCTGATTACTTCAAACAGTTCATCATTGTTAATTTCGGAGGTCATGACTACCAAACGAACAGCGGGATAACGTTGAATAAGACTTTTACCAATTTTAAGCCCGCTAAGTGACGGGGCATCGATATCCAATAAAATTACATCCGGCAAATCTTCTTCTATAATCATTGAAAGGTTATCGTCAGGACTGGCTTCCACAATTTTAAAATCAGGTTGTTCCGTGAACGCTTGCTTTACACCAACTCTAAATAAAGGTTGTTTATCAATTATTACTACTTTGGTAGTACTCATCTGGTAACTTCCTTTTCGGGATTGCCCCTTAATATTTTTGTCTATATATTAGACTCTTCAAGCAAACTTGTCAAAGAGCAACTAAAATAGTACGCGGTACTATGGTACTGCAACAATTTAGTCAATTTAGGTGATTGCTTCGACTTACTTTAACAAACATAATGAATATATTTAACTATGTTATAAAATATTCGATTACGCTTGGCGAAACTAATTAAATCAAATTTCCGGCAAGGGGGTATTAAAAATGGTAATAATGAATTGTATCAGTGAAAGAGAAAACCTAACCCTATTAGATATGGACAAAAGTGGAAACCCCTATGTCTATTTAGTAGATAATGCGCAAAATATGATGCTGATATTGAAAAGAGACCTCGATGATATAAACGGCAATAATTCCGCAGATGAACCAGCATCCATTCAGGAATTCATTAAGGGCAAGATACACATTCTCCTGGACAGGATCGACAGTACTGGGCCGCTGAGCCTTCGCGAGATGGAAGTCTTGAATTACGCTGCGATGGGTAAATCAAACAAACAGATCGCGGAAATAATCGGACTCAGTGAAAGTACCATAAAAAACCATTTTTCAAGTACGCTGAAAAAACTGCATGCAATCGATCGCACACACGCAGTGACACTGGCTTTATGCAACGGTTGGCTCAGCGTACAAAATATTTCCAATAATATGGAAAATGAAGAGACCGGCATCGGTGCTACAAACAAATAACAAAACAATCTTTAGAGAGAAATCCAACACGGAGGAGGGTTGATTAAATGTCGGTGGTAATAAATAATCAGACATATTATATGATTACTGAAGCTTGTGCCATGGCCAGGACAAACAGAAATACATTATTGAGATGGATCCGCGAAGGCCGTTATGTCGATGTAAAAACAAGGGATAGAAACGGCTGGCGGTTGTTCAGTCTAGAGGATATTGAAAGACTAAAGGGTCAAGTAAACAAAATCGAAGAAGTATATTCCAGATAGTTTTATCAAGCTTCCCTGCACCTCAACCTAAAATAAATACAGTCACAAAGATGTTCCGTCAATAGGTGTGTAAAAAAGCCAGGCAACCGCAAGCACCTCTTCCCGATTAGCCAAACTCTTATAATGAATCAATACCGAGGTAAACCAGATTCATCCTATGATGTTCATAGTCAGCATCAATAACATCCAGCGCTGTCAACGCCAGCTAGATAACTACTCCTTGAATTACAAGCATCAATATAGTTCCTATTTTATTTCCTTGCAGTGTACTTGAAATTGACATCGTGTTGTTCGGCCGGAAGCTGATAGCCGTCACATTCAAATGGATAAGCAAGCACCCCGCTGGGGAAAATCGCATCAGAGCTATAACTTTTCCAGTAAAAGAATGCTCCAGGTTGAACAAGGTGAAGATGTATGTCACCTGTTTTAATGTTCGGATTTACTGATATATCCGGTACGTCGAAGTAGAAGTCAGCAAAGGAGTGACTAGCAACTCCATCCGGTACCGGTACAGTACCAGCAAATCCGATTAGTTCCCCACGTTTTACCTTATATCCGATTAGAGCACCGTATGAAGCTGCATCTCCCGTGGGTTCAACCGTATAATTCCCATCCCAAAATAATTGGAATCCCTGGGCTGGCAGCGCAGAGGGGTCGTTATTTGTACTTTGAGTGTGTCCCGTCAATAGGGGTGAGTTTAGTAAGTGATACACAGTCATATACACCCCGGGCCAGTCAGGACTGGCAGACAGGAAGAACAATTTCACATCATCGGCGAGTCCCCCCGGTACATTCTGGCTGGAATCTCTAAAGCCAACCAGTACCATATCGAACGGTGCGAGTACAGGCGAACCGCGGTTATAGGCTTCAAAGCTCATGCCAGGCTTATGCTCGTAAGTTGGAAAGCCTGGACAGCCGCCAACCTTGGGCCCAAGTGTAATTATGTTGGGGTCAGCACCTGTACCGTCGTACTCGGTATGGGAGTTAATGCCTGCCATACTGGCTGGTGGTGATGTAATTGCACATGCGCTTGCAGCGGGTACAGCATAAATAGGTGTTGGTACGGGAGTGACATTATACTGGCTTAATTTGTCGTTAACGTTAATAAAGTACGTGCCTGATTTATTCTGGGTCGTAGTGAGCGTTGCCGTCTTGGTTTCACCCGGTTTAAGTGTTATTTCTACATTATCTGAACCGATGGATCCTCCCAAACTCTTATATTTGAAGACCACCGTATAGTTGCCCTCAGTGCCGCCAATATTGCTTACTTGGATTGAGTAAGTTACATTCTCACCCGCCATAATTACCGTCGGGGTGATAGTTAGGTCGCCCAGGACGAAGCTAGCTGGCGCTATGGGTACTGATGTCGGATTATTTGTTACCATTAGCGTTTGGCAGCCGAAACCGTTTATCAGCAAAACCACCACGATAGCCAGTGTTAATAATAATTTCCTTAGTCTCATTCGAGCCTCGTTCTTACCTCGGTCACAACTGTAAGCCTATTCTTATTCAATACCCTTGTCAAAGTAATGGTAAGGTAGAAAGCTTGAAGATTTTTTACCGGAGGCATTGTCACTGAATTGAACGAGGTCCCGTCAATAGGTGTTTTAAAAAATCAAACGGCTGACTTTAGTCGCGGGTTCAGCAGACAACTGAAAATCAGCTACGATGGCGGCAATGATCGACTATTTGAATGAGACGGGAAGCCGCAACATTATCACAGTCAAGGACCAGATCGAGGATTTACACCGTAACAAATAATTCATTATTGAGCCGCGAGATTTGGGTGATGATACTAAATCATTTGAGCTTGCCCTATTACATACACTGCGTCAAGAACCGGGGGTAATTTACATTGGAGAGATGAGAGCTTTAGCAACAATGTCGATAGCACTTACGGTGTCCGAAACCAAGCACATGTTATCAGGCACATTACATCCGACCAGCGCTGCGCAGACAATAGAGCGTATTATTGACATTTTCCGGCAAATCAACAGGAACAGGTCAAAGTACAACTTCCCCAGGTTTTAGAAGCAGTCTTGATGCAGTGTCTACTGCCCCGGTTTCACGTGGAAAGAAGAATAACTGCATTCGAAATTATGATTGCCCCATCCAGTGTAAGAAATCTGATCCATCAGGTAAAAAATCGTTAAATACCGAATGTCATCCAGCTCCGCGCACACGAAGGGATGCAAGCGCTGGACCAAGCATTAGCTAAATTAGTAAAAAACTAAATGGTCAACATGGAAGATGCCTTAGTGAAAAGCAGCAACCCTGCGCGATTATTGAAATTATTTTAATATCATCCTGTTTTCATGCAGCGCGGATATCCCAGACAACCATATCAAATGAAAGCTAAAAAGGTTATCTTTAATTTTCCGGTTTTAAGACCATCGATTGGATTACTTTACAAAAGACTTCGACTAATTCCGGGTCAAAAGTAGTGCCGGCGCACCGTTTTAATTCATCAATAGCTTCCTGAGGTGTCCTTTGGTTATGATACGGACGGAGTGATGTCATTGCATCATAAGCATCAGCGACCGATAGAAGCCGAGCCTCCAAAGGAATATCCTTACCTTTCAACCCTGCCGGGTAACCGCTACCATCAAAGTGTTCATGATGATTTAAAATAATCGGCAATGATTTGGCCAAATCGGATACATATCTAAGTATTTCTACTCCCATCTCCGGATGAGATTTAATTTGCATCCATTCCTGCTCATCAAGCATTCCATCTTTGTTCAGGATAGAATCGGGGATACCAATTTTACCGATGTCGTGTAAAAGACCGGCAGTACGTATCTCACCGATTTTATCCGGAGAAAGATTTAGTAATTGTCCCATAGCGACAGCGTACTGACTAACCTTTCGGGAATGACCGTAGGTATAGTGGTCTTTAGCATCGACAGTGGCTGCCAAAGCATATATCATACCGATTGCGATGCGCTGAGTTTCAGAAATATCTTCTTCGGAAACCAATGCCTGCCGGTTAAAATCATAGGGAGCACAAGTTTTATTACGTCCGGTTCCCTTAGCGGTATAAAGCGCCTTATCCGCCGAAATAATGATTTGTTCTTTGTTGATACCATCGGTCGGCCAAGTGGCAATCCCAAGACTGGCAGTAATGGAAGACCTTCCGGCAAATACTTTATGTTCAATCTTCTCACGAATACGTTCCGCGACTAAATATGCTCCTTCAGTCATTGTTTCCGGGAGAATAATCGCAAACTCCTCACCGCCATACCGGAAGGCCATATCGACGGTACGAATTGAAGCCTGAATGCACTTGCCGATACTGGTAAGAACATCGTCTCCGGCTAAATGTCCGTAGGTATCGTTGTAAGTTTTAAAAAAATCCAAATCAAGCATAATAATCGAAAAAGTAGTACCAAACCTAGTGCCGCGGGCGATTTCTTTATCCAAACACTCGTGCATGTAACGATGATTATAGAGCCGGGTCAACCCATCTGTGATGGCCCAGGTCATCGCTTGGGAATACAGCTGGGCATTTTCAACAATAACGCCAGCTTGATTTGCTACGCTCATCACAAGATCGATATCTTCCTGTAAAAATATCTGATTTGTATGTTTTTTGCTTAACCCTAAAATACCAACGAGTTTACCATGGCTCTTAAGAGGACAAAAAAGCTCAATTTGAGAATTATGTAAATTTTCTTTTTCGGCTTCCCATAAGGCTTTAAACTGGGGAGCCGTATCAATCTGTTTCATCGTGAGGATTTGTGTTTCTTTCTGCAGCCACATCACAACAGGACTGTCAAAAGACAGACTGAATACATTTGATAGCTTATCATTAGTTTCCGGATACACACAACGTACAGTAAATAAACTACTGCCTGGATCCTCAAAAAGCAGTATTGCCTGGGAGATACGAATAGCTTTTGAGAGCGTTTGGAGCATTTCAGTAGTAAGCTGTTCAAGATTCAGAATATTGCCCATTTTGTTGGTGAAACCAAGCAATGTCTGGCGATGGTCATAAGTTTCCCGGTAAAACAAACGATCTACCACTTCCTGAATAGGGCGTCTGAGTGAAAAACTGATTACAGCGAGTAATATGGTTAAAAAAACGGAAATCAAGAAAATAACATAGACCGGCATATCGGGATAATATCTAAACATAATAAGCAATCCCGCGATATACAGAGCAGCAATCGGGATGATTGCAAGAGTGAATCCCAAACCTCGGCGCACGACGAACCGAATATCAAGCAGTTGATATTTGGAAACCGCATAAGCAATAATAAATACATTTACAAGACTACCGATATGGTCCAGAGGGAGTCCTGTCACCGCGGGGATAAGATTGGAGTAACTAAGCAGCAATAAGATACTCCAACCAAAAAGCAAGTACATCGTTCTGTTACGGTCTGTCGGGTCTGTTGAACCACGATATTTTTTGATTAACAGATAAAAACCGGCTCCGATTGCGGTGAGACTGGCAACCCCGATGATATAAATTGAACTTCCAAGGCTGTTATAGAGAATGCCGTTCTCAACATAGGCATACTGGACGATGTAACCCATGAAGCAGGACACCAGCAAAATAAACAAACCGGTGTAGCCGACAACTAAATCTACGACGCCTGCTTTACTGGTGTAAACTTTAATAAAGTGATAATAAGTAATGAGTGTCCACACTAAGGTTACGGTGGTAGCTTCGTTCCAAAACAATGCCTGACTGGGGAAAGCATTGAGATGAAGCATGAAAGCGGTGAAACTCCAGATTGCAGCAACCGCAAGATAAAGACAAAATATGCTGTTAATTCGTTTTTTAATTGAAGGGATAGAGAAACAAAACAAGACGATATATGCAAAACAGGTGATAAGCGGGATCAGAGCCCATATAGTCACAAACAAGTTCCTTAACTATCTAACTACAAATTGTTACTAAGATTATGTCCTATAGCCTTAGTCTTGTCAATACGAAACGGGAGTTATAGGAACAAAGTGCTATGTGGTCCTTTAAATAATAGGCCAATAGTAGAAGATGCGGTTATTTTTCTATTGAAAAAACACCGGAGGGAAAAGCGTTCTACCCGGTTATAAAAAGGAAATACTACGATAAAGGATATTCCCGGACAACATGTGCGGTTAATGTCTTTGTTGGAATCAGGCAGAGTTGCTTTGAATGCAACCGAGAGGATTTAACTATGACATGGCTCCAGCGACTAAGCGTCGGTCAACCAGGTCCAGATAGGTATAGTTCGGAGCCTTGGGCACATTTTTTTTCAGAATCACATTTATCGCCTCGCTGGCGGCTAAAATTGCTGCCAGTCCTGCACCAATACTACTGGTTGGGATGGGCCTTTCACCGGCAATGCTTTCCTTGACCATCGTTAAATCTTTAGCGTAGGACGGGATTACAGGTAACACTTTGTCTGACGCTATTTTCAACTTTACCGGTTTACTAACATCGACATCCAGCGAAAACCCATCATATTCTTCCAATGTTATACCGTCAGGGGCGAAAACCACCGCAATAGCGCCAAATCCGATGGCTCCGGTAAAAAGATAATGTAATCCCCTATTCCGTGCCGCCCGTTGCAGACAAATCGACTCACGGTACAATCCGTGATCCATAGCATCGATTACAAAATCACAACCCTCGGCTAAATAATTGGCATCATCCATGCAAGTGATGCCGGTATTGGTGTGAATTATCCGGGCCTGCGGATTAATATCTTTAATCTGGTTATAAACGACTTCCGCTTTTTTCTTACCAAGAGAAAGCATCGAAGAACCAAATTGCCGGTTAAAATTGCTTTCTTCGAAATCACCAGGGTCGGTAATCTTCAACCCGCCGACGCCAAGTCTGATCAATCGTTCGGCGGCTAAGCCCCCAACACCACCCACACCGGCAATTGCGATTGTCGATTTCCGCAGCGTTTCCTGCTCTGCTTCCGTAAAAAGTCCCATATTCCGGCTAAATATGGCTTGATATTGATTATCCATTAGCAAGTCTCCTCATGTTGTTGTCCAGCAAATGATATACTTAGCACAATATACTCGTAAATCACACTGCTGTTATACGTTTACCATTTCATTCAGCGCAACCGGCGCTTTTACGGTCGGAGCTAACAAAAATTCCACGATTTCCTCAGAAGGGTTGATGTGTGGAGGCTTCAATTGAGTAATATCCGCGCCTGATTCCTGTTGCTTTTCTTTGTAAAGCCGGAAAGTATTATGCGGTAATTGAGTGACAACTAACGGGCTCAAACCGGTAAATGATTCCAACTCAGCATAAGGTTTATCAAGTTTCTTCAACTCTTCGTGAATACGGGCGGTCATTTCCTCGAGGCTCATATTTTCATTTTCTCTGGCTTCAATATAAAGATGCAGAGCCGGGACGCCATTACTTTCTTTACACGCGGTCCAATCTTCGTAAGCCAAACCGGCGTTTTCAATTGCCTGCCAGATAGCTTTCTCCGACAAGCGAGTGAAACCGGCAATGTCAATCTGGTCATCCACACGGGTAAGGAAAGTCATCTGCGGGATATCGATATTGAGCTGCTCATTACGCAAAGCAGTAATTTTGATTAAGTGCCCTAATCTATACCGGACAAAGGGGCCACCGTGGAAATTAGTAATCACCAGTTCGTAATTGCCAGGTTTTAACTCATCCATTAATAAAGTTGACGGTTGATACGATGGATTATTCCGTGATTTTATGCTTTCATTTTCCGGTATAAATTCGAACAAATTGAGATGCGGAATAAAAGTCATGCCTTCATAATCCCAAGTCTGCATGGCAATTAAGGGCGCTTCCGTACACCCGTGGAAATCAAGAGGATACCTGCCCCACATCTCTTTTATTTTTTCCCGATATATGGTGCCGTCGATACCAAAGGTGATTAACCCTTTTAACGACCAGATATCCTTGGGCAAGAGCGGCCGGCGGGCGAGTTTGCTTTTCAGCATGCCTTTCGTGAGACGCGCTAAGACTTTGGGCTTTTTTAACAAGGCTTTGAAATTGCCATTGCCACTCGTTTTACTAAAACGGTTGCCAATAGCCACGGTAATACTGGACATTGCCAGGCATAAATCCAATCCTTCGGACAATGCCTGGTTGAAACCTTCCTGTATCCTTT
>Ga0182017_10000873_pt1 | contig 23694 bp, 19 predicted proteins | sample 712E3DmetaG_FD_120492 | JGI IMG/M metagenome (GOLD analysis project Ga0182017, IMG submission 120492) | Permafrost microbial communities from Stordalen Mire, Sweden - 712E3D metaG | ecosystem: Environmental > Terrestrial > Soil > Wetlands > Permafrost | place: Sweden: Stordalen | collected... | reverse complement strand
TAGACCACCAGCGACCCAACGAAGAGAGCTGGGTCCAGGATTGGCCAGGTTCGTCTCGCCATGGGTCGATCCAACGCGAAAGTGAGCGCGCTGTCGAGAGGCGAGTGCGGCCGCAACCAAGGGGATCACTCCGGCCACGGCCACGACCACGGCCTCTTGCACCTGTCGTGGCGCTGTCGAGAATCTTCGCGGCTCGCGAAGAGACTAGATCTTGGTAGTACAAAGATCGGATGAGAAGACGGAATCCGGACTGCGTGTGAAATAGCTAACTTCGATCCACGGTCCACGCGATGCTGGCTAGGCCGCTGACTTGACGTCCGCGGTTTGGCCGTCTATGCCCGAGAGGGTGCACATCATCCGAGGCCGCCAGCGCGTCACGTCCGACCTAGGACGACCGCTGCGCGCGCCTGCGATAGCCATCGGGAATTTCGACGGAGTGCACCTCGGCCACCAGGCCTTGGTGGCCTTGGCCAGCCGCCTCGCCCACGCCGCAGGCGGTGAGTCCGTGGTTCTGACCTTCGATCCCCATCCCGCACGCTTGCTTGCACCCGGGTTGGCGCCGCCCATGTTGGTGACGCTGGAACGTCGGCTGGAACTACTTGCCGAGGCGGGTGTGGACGCGGTCGTGGTCGAGCCCTTCACCACCGACTTTGCTGCTTTGCCCGCCGATCGCTTCATTGCCGAAGTGCTGCGCGGGGATCTTGATGCCCGCCACGTGGTGGTGGGCTGGGATTTCACTTTCGGCGCCGGCCGGCAGGGCAACGCGACCATGCTCGCGAGTGAAGGCGCCCGCCTGCACATGGGGGTCAACATCGTTCCGCCAGTCATGGTCGCGGGGCTGGTCTGCTCGTCGACCAAGATCCGCGAATTCGTGCTGGAGGGCCGGGTAGAAGGGGCGGCTATGCTCCTCGGCCGCCCCTTCGAGATCACCGGCCGCGTGGTGCACGGCTCCGAGCGCGGCCGCACCCTGGGCATCCCAACCGCCAACCTGGATCCAGAAGCCGAACTTCTGCCCAAACCGGGTGTCTACGCCGCCTGGGCGTGTCGACTGGACGAGGGCTCGCGGTTGCGCCTGCGCGCCGCTGTGAGCATCGGAAGCAATCCCACCTTTGCCGCCGAGGGCCGTGGCGCTGTCTCGGCCGTGACCGTCGAAGCCCACCTGTTGGACTTTGACGGCGACCTGTACGGCGCGCGCCTACGCCTGGAGTTTGTCGGTTGGATGCGTGACCAGCGCAGGTTTCCTTCAGCGGACGAGCTGATGGCCGAGATCAGGCGCGACATACTCCGCACGCGGGAGATCCTGGCATGAGCATGGAACACCTCTACGAGACTGAGACGATGGCCGAGTTGTGCGCGCGCCAAGGCCGCTTGAGCGAGGCCATTGCCATCTTCCGCGAGCTTGCCGAAACCGCCCCCGACCCTGACACGCGGGCACGCGCCCGCGCCCGCCTGGAAACCCTGAAGGCGAGCTGGCAGCCCCTGCGCGTCGCCGAAGTCCCTCCGGCGGACTTGGCCTTGCCCCCCATTCCCGGGGTCTCACTGCTGGTGGGAGAAGACCAGGTGACCGTGGCCTGGGCTCTGCCGCCCGAAACCAGCTCGCCCGCCCTCGACGTTCTGGTCCTGCAGCGCACGCCCGGCGGCATCGATCCACAGAAGAAGCTCTTGCCCCTGACCGAAACCTCGGGCCGCATCGGCCTGCTCTTGCCCGGCGTGCATTCCGCCCTGGCGGCCGCGGGTACGCTACGCGAGGGCCGCTTCGTGGCCATCGTACGATCCACCGGCTGAAAACAAGCCCGCCCCGGGAACCTGCACTCCCGGGGCGGTTGCGGAATAGCGGTCGGGCAGATTCTTTGCCCGTCGGCAAACCACAGATTGCGATGTCTCTTGGCATCCGGCCGACAAGCCGGCCCGAGGGCAAGGAGGGCCGACTAGCGCCTCCACACCTGCCACCCCTGCCCGCGGCTCCGCCGCGCGCGTCGCCGGACCGAAATGTACTCACGTACTTGAGGACCGGAAGCGCAGGCCCGACGCAGTCAGCAGGCCGGATCGTCGGCCGTCGTCGCCTCAGAGAGGCGAAGCGGTGCTTTCTACACCACGCCTTGGTCGATCATCGAATCCGCCACCTTAACGAAGCCGGCGATGTTGGCGCCCATGACGTAGTTGGTGGGCTGGCCGAAGTCCTTGGCGGTCTTGTAGGCAGCCGAGTGGATGGCCTGCATGATGCCCTTCAGCTTCGCGTCCACCTCTTCGCGCGTCCACGACAGACGCATCGAGTTCTGGCTCATTTCGAGGCCCGAGGTGGCCACGCCGCCGGCGTTGGCAGCCTTGCCAGGCCCGTACAGCACCTTGGCCTTGATGAACTTCTCCACTGCCTCAGGCGTCGACGGCATGTTGGAACCTTCCGCGATGACGTAGCAGCCGTTCTTCAGCAGGGTGTCGGCGTCCTTTCCCTCGATCTCGTTCTGGGTGGCCGAGGGGAAAGCCGCGTCGCACTTCACCACCCACGGGCGCTTGCCGGCGACGAACTCGCAGCCGTACTTCTTGGCGTACTCCTGGATGCGGCCCCGCCGCACGTTCTTGAGATCGAGCACGAAGGCGAGCTTCTCCGGCGTGATGCCCTTGGGGTCGTGGATGAAGCCGTCAGAGTCGGACAGGGTGACCGGCATGGCACCTAGTTGATTCAGCTTCTCGACCGTGTACTGGGCCACGTTGCCCGAACCAGAGACGGTGCAGATCTTGCCCTTGAAGGTCTCTTTGCGCGTCTTGAGCATTTCTTCCGCGAAGTACACCGCGCCGTAGCCGGTGGCCTCGGGACGAATGAGCGAACCGCCCCAGTTGAGCGCCTTGCCGGTGAGCACGCCCACGAACTCGTTCTTCAAGCGCTTGTACTGGCCAAACATGTAGCCGATCTCGCGACCGCCGACGCCGATGTCACCGGCGGGTACGTCAGTGTCGCCGCCGATGTGGCGGAACAGCTCGGACATGAAGCTTTGCAGGAAGCGCATCACCTCATTGTCGGACTTGCCCTTGGGGTCGAAGTCCGAGCCACCCTTCCCGCCGCCCATGGGCAGGGTGGTGAGTGAGTTCTTGAACACCTGCTCGAAGCCGAGGAACTTGAGAATCGACAGGTTCACGCTCGGGTGCAGGCGCAGGCCACCCTTGTAGGGGCCGATGGCGCTGTTGAACTCGATACGATAGCCGCGGTTGACCTGGACTTGTCCCTCGTCGTCGATCCAGGGCACGCGGAACATGAGCTGGCGTTCCGGCTCCACGATCCGCTCGAGGATCTTGTGCTCCTCGTACTTTGGGTAGCGGTCCAGACACGGCTGCAACGACTCGAGCACCTCGGTCACAGCCTGGTGGAACTCCGGCTGCCCGGGGTCTCTCTTCTTCACCAGATCGATCACTCTCTGCGCGTAGGACATGTTGCCTCCTGGTTTGCGGACCGCTCAGCGCGAGCGGCGGATCGGAAATGAATGCCACGTATGCTTAGAGTTAATTCCATGTAGCCGACAGTTAAATCATCGTTAATTCCATGTAACCGTGAGGTTTCGTGCACGCCACGCAGCACGATCTATGACAACCAACTTAAATCACTAGTGTTTCTGCCACCGTCCCTCTCTCGTCATGCCGGATCCAGGCTGCCCAGTAGCGATTTCTCGATCGCTTTGGCGTGAAGAAGGAAAGCGCTTCACGAGAAAACGTAACCGGATAGATCACTCCAGGCGAAGGACAGCCATACGGCCGCACGTTGGCAATTCCAACAGTCGTCGCCGTCAGGGAATGATCGCCGTGCACTTTTCGTCACACAAGCCGGTGCCGTTCTTGCTGCCGTCGTCACACTGCTCGCCAAAGCTGCCATCCATCTTGCCGTCCCCGCAATACGGCGGCTTTCGGCAACCGGGGGCGCAGCCCGCCGCCATGCCGTAGGTCGACTGATTGACCCCATCGTCACATTCCTCGCCGAAGGCAGCGTCCAGCTTGCCGTCTCCGCAGTAGGGGCCGATCGCGCACTGGGTGGTGCATCCGCCGTAGGCGGTGTCGCTGTTCGGCCCCGAGCAGCCCGCCGGGACCGGCACCTTTCCATCGCCGCAGTCGCATTGCTCGTCGCCGTTGACTATCCCGTCGCCGCAGGCGGGGGTGCACAAGGTGTGGGTCCAACTGAACTGGCCGAGCGTCAACTTGTAGCTGGACTGAGTGACGTGCCGCTCGGCCTGGAAAACCACGATCTCGTAGATCTTGCCCACGGTCAGGCCGAACTGCGTTGCATGAGCGGCGTCCAGCACCACACCGTCCGAAATGGCTTTGTGAATGCCTCCTATGTCAACGGCCCGTTGCCCGCTGACGAACACCCACACATCATCGTCGCCTATGAACTGCAGCGACTCACCACCTCGATACTCAAACCAGTAGCGTACCTCACTGGTGAAGGAGAAGTTGTGTTTCTGCCCGGCCGAGTCAGCGCCGAGGTACGGAATCTCGGGCCCACCGGGCGCGGCCCAGCCACGATCGTCGAGCGGGAAGAAGGGTGGGGGGGTTGTGACCTTGGGATCTGTCCCGCCGTGGTTGTAAAGGAAGGTCCCGTCCGGCTGTCTCGCCAGCGTAATGGTATCGAGCACCATTTTCGTGTACGGGGTGTTGTCGTGATACCAGGCATCGAAGTCCGTCGCGTTGGTGGTGTTCGATGCGGCCTTGTCGACGGCTGGGTTGTACACCGGCTTGCGATCCGGTCCGAGGGTGGGCATGACGATCCCCTTGCACGAACCCCCGATCACCGGGGGCTCGAAATTCGGATGCGGGGGCGGCGTGAGCGTCGCCGGTGCGGTCGACGGAATCATGTCGCGGAAGATGATGGGGACCGTCAGATCGCCGGTGGCCCCTTCCACCACTTGCGCGCAGCTCCAGTTCGGCTCGAGCTTGCAATCGGCTGAACAGCCATCGCCAGATCGGAGGTTACCGTCGTCGCACTCTTCTTCGGGAAGCTTGAGCCCGTCGCCACAGGGCGAGGTGCAGCCGCTGGTCCCCGTGCATACGGGCTCCGACTTGCAGGTAGGCGAGCAACCATCGCCGGGGATCAAGTTGCCGTCGTCGCACGACTCGTCCCCTTCGCGAATGCCATCGCCGCACACGGTCTTGTGACAAGCCTCTCCCGCCGCGGAACAGGCGTACCCAGGCTCGACCTTGCAAGCTGAGCTGCAGCCGTCACCGGGGTCGGTGTTGCTATCGTCGCATTCCTCCGAACCCACGAGCAGGCCATCGCCGCACTTGGGCTTGCAGCGTACGCCGGGCCCGGGACAAATCCAGCCCACCTCCTCCGTCGAGCAATCGGCCGAGCAGCCGTCGCCGCCGGTTGTGTTGCCGTCGTCACATGCCTCAGTGCCGGAAATGCGACGGTCGCCGCACACCACGGTTGAGTGGCAGGGCTCGCCGAGCGGGCAAGCCCAGTCGGTCTCGACCCTGCAAGTGGCCGAGCAACCATCCCCCGAAGCGGCGTTGCCATCGTCGCATTCCTCACCAAAATCGCGCGTGCCGTTGCCGCAACAAGAACCGGCCGCGGTCTTCACACAACCTGACTGCGAGCCATCCCCAACGTCTGCATCAGGCATCTTGGGAATGTAGCCGCCGGCACTACTGCCTGCATCCGAGATTCCGCCAGTGCCACCGGCACCCCCCACGGAACTGCCACCCGCACCGCCCTCCCCAACGCTCACTGCTTCCTGAGGACCGCAGGCGCCGACGCAAAAACAAAGGCCTAGGACTAGCGCCAGGATTGCCAGGCTCGCAAGAAGGTCATTCATGAGCGACGAGACGGAAGCTTTGGCACGGTGACCGACATACTTAGCTCGCATGGCTAGCCCTCCTCGCGCCCGTTCCGGATACCCGACGTTCCTTCGGCGACTCCAGTCTTCGCGTGGGTGGGGCGCAGTCCACGTCCGAATGAAACTGGAAGATCGAGGCGCATCGCGTCGCCACTCACACACACCATAGTTGCTGTATTGTAGATCGTCGTATGTCAGATGGGTTGGATTCAGTCGCGCCTGCCGTTCATGGTAGGGCATTGGACAACTCAACCCGCAACGTCATGTGTATACTGTTCAGGCCTCTGCATGAGTCAAGCCGCCCCATCCTCCGCTCCTGAGATCACCGCGTCCGCCGCAAAGAGCGAGCGGGAGCGTCTGGCCTCCCTGGGCGCCTGGATTCGACTGCTGGCAGGCTTCGTCTTCTTGGCCCTCGGCCTGATTGGCTGGGGCTTGTCGCGCCAATCCGCTTGGCGCGACCAGCTTGCGGTGCTAGCCGCCTACACGATCATAGCTGCGGTTCTCTTCGCCATTCGCCACCGTGACTTGCTGGACCGCATCGTCTTGTTTCCGGTCGCGCTGGACCTGGCCGCGGCCTACATCGCCCTACGTGCGACGATCTCCAGCTATGGAGATGCCGGCCAAATCGTGGCCGGCCTGGGCCTAGGAGTATTCGTCCTCATCGTAGCCTTCGACGGGCTTTCGCTACAGAGACGCTTCATCGTTCTCACCACTATCGTCGCGATGGCCGAAGAGACCCTACTGCTACACCAGGCCGGGGTTTGGCCTCCGCACATGCTACTGGCCTGTGCCGTGCTCGGGCTGGCCGCCGGAGTCGGTGTCGTGGTTTTCGAACGAACCAACCGGCTGGTGCACGAGGCGGCGGGAATTGAGGCGGCCCGGCACCAGCTCGCAGACACGCGCGCCCAATACGCTCAGCTTGCGCGCCTGCAACGGGACAAGGACAGCCTCGTCCAACTCATCGTGCATGACATGCGTGGCCCGCTCAGCGCGGCCATCCTGTCGCTCGAGTTCCTTTCGCGGGAACTCAAGCGCCAGCGGGCCACGCGGGACATGTTGGAGGCCAGCGACGATGCCCTCACCTCGTCGAGCAACGTGGCCAACATGATCACGCAGATCTTGGACACGACCAAGCTGGAAGAGGGGCGCATCACCCTCAACCTGGTGCCGGTTCCGGCGCGGGAGATGCTCAATCTCGCGCGCCAGCAAGCGCTTTCGCGTGCCCAAGGCAAGTCCGTCAGCATCGAGGTGGACGCGCCTGACACCCTGTTCATGGTGGCTGACCGGCGCCTCTTCCCGCGCCTTCTCGACAACCTGGTTTCCAATGCCCTCCGCTACTCTTCCGCGGGTGGACGCATCCTGCTGGTGGCGGCAGCGAGCGGGGGCGAGGTCGTGCTTTCGGTTCACAACACTGGCGAAGTCATCCCGGTCGGCGATCGAGAAAGAATCTTCGCCAAATTCCAGCAGGGTGAGACGGAGACCCAGCGCATGTTCGGCTGGGGACTGGGCCTGTACTTCTGCCGTCTGGTTGCCGAAGCCCATAGCGGCCGCATTGCCGTCGAGGAGGTAGCCGGCTGGCCCACTTCGTTCGTCGTTCGCCTGCCCCTACCGGCGATGATGCCGTCTCCGGACTAGCCAAAACGCCAAACCTGCACCGTTTTGCCCCACCAAGCATCAAACTTCTGGGACATGCTGAGCCCGAAGGTTTTCCCTCAACCCGCACAAAGGAAATGCGCATGAAACCGCTTCCGCTGCTCGCCACCACGTTGAGTTTCTTGGTTCTGTCTCCGGCCCTGGCGCTGGCCAGCACCTGGGACATCGACCCCGCCCACTCGACCGTTGAATTCAGTGTCCGCCACATGATGGTCACCACCGTCAAGGGTCAGTTCCAGAAGGTCAAGGGCACGGTGGAATTGGACGAGAAGGATGCAACCAAGTCCACCGTGGAGGTGAGTATCGAAACCGCTTCCATCGACACGCGCGAGGCCAAGCGCGATGCCCATCTCAAGTCTGCCGACTTCTTCGACGCAGCCAAGTTCCCCGCGCTCACCTTCAAATCGACCAAGATCGAGAAGGCGGGCAAGGGCAAGTTCAAGGTCACCGGGGATCTCACCATGCATGGCATAGCCAAACCAGTGGTGCTCACGGTCGAGGGACCTTCGGCCCCGATCAAGGACCCGTATGGCCGCACGGTCAAGGGCGTGATGGCGACCGGCAAGCTTGACCGCAAGGACTGGGGCATGACTTGGAACAAGGCGCTCGATTCGGGCGGCTTCGTGGTCAGCGACGAGGTCAAGCTCGATATCAACGCCGAACTCGCTGAGCGTCCGGCGACTCCACCCGCGCCGGTAGCGGCTGAAAAACCCGCTGCGCCCGCCGCCACACCCGGTAAGCCCGGCAAGTAGAATCAGCCCCGAGAGAAGTACCCGGCCACGGCCACACGGCCACGACCACGACCCTCCACGGCTATCGCGGGATTGTGGAAAACTCCTATGCTCGCGATTCACGCTAAGCTTCTCGTGGTCTCATCGTGCGCGAACCAGCCATAGCTACCGTAGTCGTGAATGCACGCGGCCGCGCCCGCATCGCGTCCGGGCATCCCTGGGTCTTTCGCCAGGATGTGCTCTCCGGGCCGCCGACCGATGCGCGCACCGGTGGACCGGCGCTGGTGGCTGTGCTCGACGAACAGCGACGGTCGCTGGCCAGCGCGACCTGGGCCATCCTGTCCCCGGTTGCTCTGCGCGTCCTGCAGCGGCGAAGCGACAGCGCTCCCCTGCCTGAGCTGATGACTCTGGTGGCCGAACGCTTCGCGGCCGCGCTCGCCTGGCGCCAGCAGCTCGCTCTCGATCGCGATGCTTTGCGCTTGGTTCACGGCGAAGCGGACGGCCTGCCCGGTCTCTTCGTCGACCGCTATGCCGATGCTGCGGTCATACAGACCACGTCCGTGGCCATGGACGCGGCTCGCCCCGCGCTGGCCAGCTTGCTGCAGAAACTCCTGGGCGTACGCGTGGTCGTGGCGCGCGACGACGGATCGGCGCGCGACTTCGAAGGCCTGCCGCGCGTGCGCGAAATCGCCGCCGGCGAAGGTGCGACCGAGGTGGTCTACCGGTTGGGCGAAAACCGCCTGCAGGCTGACCTGCTCGCCGACAGCAAGACCGGCGGTTTTCTCGATCAGGCCGACAACCACGCCGTGGTGGCTGCGCTGGCGCCGCCCGGGGCTCGCTGCCTGGACGCCTTCACCTATCACGGCGGCTTCGCGCTGGCCCTCGCCCGACGGCAAGGCTCGGTGCTGGCCTTCGACGAGGATGCCCAGGCGGTGGCGCGCGCCCAGGCCAACGCGGCCCGCAACCAACTTTCCAACCTGGAGGTGCGCCAGGCCAACGCCTTCGATCTCTTGCGCACGCTGGAAGTCGACAGGCAACACTTCGACGTCGTGGTGCTGGACCCGCCGGCGCTGGCCAAGCGCCAGGCCGGCGACCGTGCCGCTCTTCGCGCCTACCAGGAGATCATCCTGCGCGGCCTGCGCCTGAGCAAGCCGGGCGGCCTGGCCGTGGCCTGTTCCTGCTCAGGCCGCGTGTCGCGTGTGCAGTTTGACGAATTGGTATCGGCGGCCGCGGCCCGGAGCGGCCGGTCGATACAGATTCTCGAACGTCGCGGCGCCGGCCGCGATCACCCGGAGCTGGCCCTCGTCCCGGAAACCGGGCATCTGAAGTGTTGGATTCTCCGGGTGCTGTGATAAGCATCTGCGATGAGCTTTCTGACTGCGTTCGTGACCGTATTGCTGGCCGAGTTGGGCGACAAGACCCAGCTCGCTACCCTGGCCCTGGCGGCCGGCGGCCACGCCCGCTGGCTGGTCTTCCTAGGCGCGGCACTGGCGCTGATTGTTTCTTCCGCCGTGGCCGTGCTGGTGGGCAGTGCTCTCGGACAAATCGTGCCCGCCCTCTGGCTTCGCCGGGGCGCCGGGGTACTGATGATTGCGCTAGGCGCCCTGTACGTCCTGCAAGCGGGCTAGCTAGCCGCGTGGGGCGCCCGCCGGCTCCCCCTTCGGGGACTTCGGGACCGACACCCACCCCGCCCGCCCCGCGCGCCTCGCGCGCGCCCTCGTCGCCGGCGGCGGACCATCGCGGGAGGGTTTGGCGAGGCCGAGCGCGAGGGCGCGAGCGTAGCGAGCGGGTGTGGTGGGGAAGGTGCAGGTCCCGAAGTCCCCGAAGGGGGAAGCGAGCGGGGAGGTGGTGGCGGGTGGGGAGCCGAAGGGCGGAGCGAACCCTTTGAGGGTTCCCATCTATCAGAAAAACACGCGCAACCCCAGGCGGCCCGAGATGGGAGCCTGGTAGGACTTCGGCATGAGGAAGTTGGGGTTCCTGTGCACGGCGTCGCTGGTGGCTAGATTGCTCAGGTCCGCCTTGGTTCCACAGGGGATCGGCGTGACAAAGTCCGCCGTGTATTCTTGATCCTGGGTCAGAACCGTACGCTGGTTGAACAGGTTGAAGATGTCGAGGAAAGCCTCGGCAGACAGCTTGCCGGGCAGGCTGCGCCGGTATCCGAGGTGCAAGTCGAAACGCGTGACGAAAGGCGTGCGGCCCATGGACCCACGCGGAAGGATGAAGGAGTCGTCGTCTTCCGGGCCCTGGAAGCTCCCCAGGGCGCTGAGCGGCTGGCCTGAATGGCCGATGAACCCCAGGCCCGTGGTCAGGCTCGAACGGGCGAATGGGAGCGTGTAGTAGCCGTCAAGGCGGATGAGGTGCGGGCGATCGTTGGGCAAGGGCCCGCTGCGGTTCACCATGATCCCTGGCTTGTCGTATTGCGTGCTCTGGTTGGGATCGCGCTGGTCGTTGTCTGCACTGTACAGGCCCACGTAGTTGCCATATAGGCGCGACAAGGTGTACGAGCCGGAAAAAAACCAGCGGCGCGCAAAGCGCTTGTTCGCCGTGAACTGCACCGCCTGGTAGGTCCGCGTGGCGCCGGGAGGGTTACCCAGAAACGTGGGCCCGTTGCTGCCCTTGGGATCGCAAGGATCGGGCATGTCCTCGATGGCACGGCCGAGCCAGCGGTCGATGAATGTCACCCCAACCACCAAGTCGTGCAGTACTTCATACTGCCCGCCCACCTCGATCTCGTCGCTGTAACTCCCTTTGAGCCCCTTCTCCACCGTGAGCATCTCGCCGCTTTGGGGCCCCACAACCTGAGCATTGGCGAGTGAGGTGCCTGACCCCGAGCTCAGCACGATACCCTGGCCGGCGAACCCGCGGTCGGTCAAGGTCATCGGAATGGATTCATAGTAGCGACCGTAGTGGGCAAAAATCTTAGATCGGCCTTCCTTGGTGGGATCGAAGATCACACCAACCCGCGGTGCAATGTTGTCGTAGATGGAGAGTGCAGTGTTGCCAAGGTAGTCCTGCAGTGTCTGGGTCTCCCAACGCACGCCGAGGTTGAAGGTCAGGTTGGAAACCGGCGAGTAGCTCTCCTGGAGAAACAGGGCCGTGTTGTACTGCTTGGTCGTCGCCTGGATCGCGTCCTGGTAGTAGCCACCGGCGGAAGGCGCACCCAACAGCGCTGACATCTGGTCTTGGCTCAACTGGGAGAGGTGCATTCCCTCCGGCAGCCGGAACAGCGACAAGAAATAGGTGGTGTCGCCGGGATACATCCACACCGACGCACGCCCGCCGTCCGGCCCGGAGTTCCAGACCTTGTCCCGATATTCAACGTACTCGCCATCAAAGCCGGACTTGAGCTCGTGCAAGCCACCGGCATGAAAGACGTTGGTGCTCTTCAACTGTCCGGCCAGGCGAAAGGCATCAATGTCGCGCATGCTGCCATAACCACCCGACTGATAGTTTTGCACCGGGCAGGGCTGGAAACCGGTTGCCAGGTTGTCCACGCACTGGCCCGCGACGTTCGGATTGAACTGTACCAGCGAGGGTGAGTTGGCCCAGTTGACGTCACTCAACTGCTCCGCAGCCTGAAAGGGCGAGCGACTACTGTGTTGTTCGATGTGCATGCCCAGGGTCGCGTCCAAGCGCCAACGCCGCTGGAAGAAGGCCGCTGTCCAGCGCGCAGTTATGTCGTTGGTGAGCGTCTTCTCGTTGGACATGCCGGCCAGGTAGTCCATGTTGGCTCCGCGCATGTAATCCCGCTGCGAGTAGATCCCGTACAGGCTCAGACTGAATGTCTGCTCGGGCGCCAGTTTCCAGGTCAGCTTGCCGGCGTAGTGATGGTTGGTGGCCTTGTCCGCGTAGCTGCGACTATACAGGGGAACGGTCATCGGGGTGCCGTCGGGATGGTTGGCCTGGGTCCCGTCAGGCTGACCCGTGTTCGGATCGACGTGCTCGACGAACATGTCCGCGTGCTGAACCAGGTGGTTGCGGATAATCTCGGGCGAGTAGCCCACCCAGACAAACAGCTTGTTCTTGATGATGGGCCCCCCCACCTCGACCCCGATGTTGGCGGTGTAGTCGGGCTCGGTCACGCCGGTCAGCGAGGTGGAGCGACTGACAATGCGTTGCTGGCCGCCCGAAAATGCCCCGGGCGCTAGGTAAGAGAATGCGCTGCCATGCCACTCGTTGCTTCCTGACTTGGTCGCCATGCTGACCACGCCGCCCATGGCACGGCCGTATTCGGCGCCATAGCCCGCACTCACCACCTCGACTTCTTCGAGAAAGGGAACCAGCGGGTTGATTCCCAACCCTCCGTCCCTGAGAGCGGTGACGTTGAGGCCGTCGAGATAGTACACGTTCTCCAGGCCCGTACCACCTGACAGAGACAGGCCCGCCGGATCCAAGAATGCGCCGGGCGCCTTTTCTATCAAGTCACTCAGGCTGAGCCGGTTGGGGACATTCACGGCGAAATCGTGGGTCAGCGTGGTACCCACGCGCGTCGAGCCGACATCGATGGCCGGCGCCCGCTGCGTGACCGCGATGGTTTGTACTGCCTCGGGCGCCGATGCCAGGCGCGCATTGACCCTCACAGTCTGGTCCATCAATACCGTCGCGGAGTGTTCGATGGCCACGGCACCGCGGAAAAAGCGAACCAGGTAGTCGCCGATGGGCAGGCTGCGCAGCTCATACTGTCCCTTAGCGTCGGTGAGCACCGCCTGGTCGCCCTGCGGTCCCGAAGCCACCACAGTGACGCCATCGAGAGGCTTCTGCGTGTCCCGGTCAACCACGCGGCCGAAGATCGCGCCGCTGGTAGGACTGGCCATTGCTGAGATGGGAAAAGCCAGTAGGGCGGCAACCGCTGCGGGTATCCATATCCAGGCGTAGCTCTTGCAGCCAGTCATGCGTCTTCCTCGGTTTAGTAGTATTACTCAGTGTGCCAGAGATTATTCGACAGAATGGGATCAATTCCTAACCCTTATCCAAGCCGCGGCAAAGGGAAGGGATCAGACCGCGCGCGCCATCCCGGCTCGTCCGCCTCTTCTTCCGGCGGAAGACTGGTCGGTCCAGGTCAGCTCGATGCCTTGCGCGTGGCAGCCCGGCGCTGCACAAGCATATCGCGCACCTTGGGCGGCAGGAAGATGTGTTCCGTGTCCATGGTGGCCAGCGCCTCACCCAGGATCGACACGCGCTCCGAGGCTCCGGTCTTCCGGTCGATGATGATGAACCACTCGCCCTTGACCTTGCACAAGCCGCCCCCCCCGGTCGGCCCAGCAGCAGCAAGCGTCTCGTAGCGCACCTTAACGCCAAGCTGGCTGGCTGCAGTTTCCAGGGCCTCGGCGAGCTGTTCCGGCTTCATGGGGTCGACTTCTCTCCCTCGGGGCTGTGTGACATGGGATGATTGACCGGCAGGGTTACCACGAAGGTGGTACCGCTGCCGAGCTTGGACTGGAAGGTGATCTGCCCGCCGTGGGCGTAGACGATGTTGCGTACCACCGAGAGCCCCAACCCGGTCCCGCTGCCAGCCGGCTTGGTAGTGAAGAACGGATCAAAAATGCTGGTTCGGTGCTCCTCGCGGATGCCGCCGCCCGTGTCGGTCACAGCCAAGCCAACCGCGGCCTCCCCGTCGTGAAATGTGCGAACTCGGACGCTGCCGCCCTTGGCGCCCAATGCTTGCGCTGCGTTGGTCACCAGGTTGGTCACCACCTGCATCACCTGGTCTCGCACCGCGCGCACCGGTGGCAGGTTGGGCGCCAAGTCTCGATCCAGGGTGGCCTTGGCTTCCACAAAGACGTGCTCGCAGAAGGAGAGCGCGTGCTCGACCACCTCGTTGAGGTCCAGCCGTTCGATCTCGACGCGCGAGGGTCGAGCGTAGCCAACCAAGTCGTGGGTGAAACGCCGGATGCGTTCGACCCCGTCGCGGATGCGCGTAAGCCGTTCCAGATCAACGGGCTCGATCTGGTTCGGCACGCGCCCCTGCGTGGCCATGCTGGCTTTGTGCAGGACCGCCTCGACGCACGCCTGAATGGAAGTGAGCGGGTTGTTGATCTCATGCGCCACGCCGGCCGCGATCTGCCCCACCGTGGCTAGCTTCTCTGCGTGGATCACCTGGTTCTGCAGCACGCGCAAGGCCGTGACATCCTGGCCAACCGCCAGCACGGCGGAAGGCCGCCCGCCCTCGGCACGCACCGTGGCCACATTGAAAGCCGCGCGCGCGACCGTCCCGCTGACCGAAGGCAATCGGACCTCACAGTTGGACAAGTCTCCGCCCGCTGCTACCTGTTTCATGATCTGAGCCAACTCCGGCATCCCCGCGTCGGAGAGCCACGGAAGCAACTCACGGCCCACCGCCATCTCGCGAGGAAAACCCGTCAGCCGAACCATGGCTCGGTTCCACACCGTCACGCGGCCGGCGAGGTCGGTGGCGATGACCAGCACGTTGGCCTGATCCACGATCTGTTCAAGGTGGTCGCGCAGGCGGGCGGCTGGGCGCGACTGCCCTAACCCGGCCGGCGAACGCCTTGGCTTCTTCGCCGCCGGCTTGCGCGGCTTCGGAAGACCAGCCATCAGGCCCGCTTCCTCTCCCTCGACGGCAAGAGGCGCGACGCCGCAGCCGCCGCCGCCGCCAAAACCGTGCGGACAGGTACGCCGGCCTGGCTGGCGAGGCGCCGGCAGTCGTCGAACTCCGGCGCGGCACCCAGCACGCGGGCGCCGTCGCTAGCCAGCTTGACCGACACGGTCCCAAAACGCGTCTTCACGCTGGCCAGCGAGCGGGACAGCACAGCCCGTTCCAGGCGCATGCGCCGCACCCCCAAGGTCGTCGAATTGGCAAAAAAGGCCTGCTCGACGGCTCCCGCACCTTCCGGCGGCACCAGCGCGGAGACCTGCCAAGCCGGCCGCCCCTTCTTCATCAGAATCGAGGTGGTCCACACATCGACCGCCCCTGCCGCAAAGAGAGCCGCCATCAAGGGCTCGATCAATTGCGGACTCATGTCGTCCAGGTTGGCCTCCAGCAAGGCGACCTCGGGTGCCGAGGCGGGCAAGGCACGGCCCAGCGCCTCGCCCAAGAGCACGCGCAGGACATTGGCACGGTCCGCAACCTCGCGCGTGCCAGCGCCAAACCCTTGGGCGGCGATGCGCAAGGGCGGTGGCGGACCAAACTCCGTCACCAGCGCAGCCAGGATAGCAGCGCCGGTGGGCGTGGTGAGTTCGCCCTCGCCCTCAAGCAGCGCAGGAACTCCGCGCAGGATCGCGGCAGTGGCTGGCGCGGGAACCGGCATCAGTCCATGCGCAGTGTGCACCTGGCCCGACCCGAGCACCGGAGGTGTGGAGGAAACCGATGAGGGCTGCAGCCAGGCGATGGCAGCGGCCGCACCCACCACGTCAGCAATGGAATCCCACGCCCCCACCTCATGAAAGGTCACGCGATCGAGCGCAACTCCGTGCAACGCCGCCTCGGCCTGCGCGACGCGCGCGAAGATGTCGCCCGCCAGCCGTTTCGTCTCCGCGTCCAGCCGCGCCCGTTGCAGCAGGCGGCGAATCTGGGCGTAGTCCCGGTGCTCGTGGTGATGCCCGTGATGGTGGCCCTGGTGCTGGCCGGGCCAGCGCACCACGTATCCCTTGCCGGCAAAGGCCCCACGGCGCCGCTTCTCGAAGCCCACCTTCAATCCGGGCAGGCCCATTGCCGCGATAGCGTCGCTAACCACCTTGGTGGGGACGCCGGCATCCACCAGGGCCGCCACCGCCATGTCGCCCGCGATCCCGGACGACGGGTCGAAATGCACATGCAATCCGCGCAAGGAATGGTTCATGTCTGGCGCACCCGATTGAGCATGGAGGCGAGCCGCCCGCCCCCGAAGCCATTGTCAATGTTGACCACAGCCACGCCCGTGGCGCAGGAGTTGAGCATGGTAAGCAGCGCGGCCACGCCCCCGAACGAGGCCCCGTAGCCGACGCTGGTGGGCACCGCGATCACCGGCCGCGAAAACAGACCGCCTACCACCGTGGGCAGCACACCATCCATGCCCGCCACCACCACCAGCACCTCCGCCTCCTCGATGCTCTCGCGATGGGCGAGCAGGCGGTGCAGCCCTGCCACGCCCACGTCGAAGATCCGCACCACCCGGTTGCCGTCCATTTCAGCGGTGACCGCGGCTTCTTCGGCCACTGGAATGTCAGAGGTTCCCGCCGACAGCACGCCCACCACGCCGCGGCCGCGATCGGGCGCCGGCTGTGGCCCCAACACCAGCATGCGGGGTACCTCAAGGTAGCGCACCGCCGGCAGGGCCGTCGCCACCTGGGCCGCCAGTTCGGGCGCCACCCGGGTGGCCATCACGGGAACGCCGCCACGGCCCAACTCGCCGAGCAGGGTCGCGATCTGCACGGCCGACTTGCCCGAACCGAACACCACCTCGGGAAACCCGGTCCGCATGTGACGGTGGGTGTCGGCGTGGGCAAAGCCCAAGGAACGGAAAGGCAGCTCGCGCAGTTCGCGCAGGCCATCGTCGGGCGACGTCTTGCCGTCCCGAATGTCTTCCAGGAGGGCGCGCAGGCGGGAGGGGTCCACAGACGGCAGACTACCACTTGACGCATGAGATTCACCACTGCGTCTTGATGCGAGCGGTGACGGTGGCAGTGGCGGGTGCAGCGACAGGGATTCCCCCACGCTCAAGCCCCCCTTCGATTCGCTCATGCTCTGTACCAGGAGCGCGCCGGAGAAGCCCGCTTGTCTCCCCTCGCCCGATCGTGGCCTAACACTGCCACCGTCAAGTGTGGTCGGCGGCTTGCTCGCGTTCGTGGATCTCGTAGATGACGCGCGTGCGGGCAGCCCGGTCGTGCGGCGCCTGGCGATCGTGATCGAAAAGCGCGAACAGAAATCCGGCCAGCCATGGAATAGCCACGATCAGGTTGGGCACCAACAACATGCGGAGAAGCGCCCAGGTACTGCGATCCCACAGGGGAACACCAGCGCCTGCGACGCGATCCTGCACTGACTCCAGATTCACGGCCGCGCCCCACTGCAGGCTGATGATGGCCAGCGCCACCAGGGGACCCCAGAACTCGACGGCGAAGCGCAACATCAGATTTGCCACGCGCACGGCGCGTGTGGTGCCCACGATGCGCAGTCCGAGCAGGCGTTTGCCGATGGTCTTGCCCCACAACCGGTGGGCAAGGATGTAGTAGGCGGCAAAAAGCAGCAGCCCGATCTGCGCAGCCGCGTGCTGGGACAGCCCGAGCGCGGCAGCCGCGATCTGACCGAGCGGCGCGACCAGCATCACATCCACGGCCAGCGCCGCCGCACGCGGCACCAAACCGCCCGCCACGCGCGGCTTGGGCCGCAGCGACTCCAAGCGCGCCAGCAGATCCTCGTAGCTGTCGGGGCGCTTGTGCGGATCTGGGTCCATCATCTCGCGAATCAGATGGCGTAGCCGCCAAGGTGCGGCCTCGGCGGGAATCTCGGGTCGCGGGGCCTCGCGATGGAGTTGCAGCATGCCCCCCAGGCTCTCGGCCCGAAACGGCACGCGCCCGGTGAGAAGCTCGTGAAAGGTAATGGCCAGGGCATACACGTCGCCGCGCATGCTAGGACCCTCGCCCGCGATCTGCTCGGGCGCGGCGTAGTAGGGCGTACCCACGAAGCCGCTATCGGCGGTTCCGGTGGGTGCGGCCACGCCAAAATCCGCCACCTTGATCGCATTGCCCTGCGCACCCGCCGGGATCGCTCCCAGCAGCAGGTTGGACGGCTTGATATCCCGGTGGACCGTTCCGCGGGCGTGGGCGGCGGCCAGCACCCGCGTGGTCTGGATAATGTATTCCAGCGCCTCGCCCCAAGGCAGCGGCCCTTCACGCTGGATGTGGTCGGCCAGAGTGGCGCCGGGCACGTACTCCATGGCGAAGTAGGGCGCGCCTTGAAAACTGCCGATGTAGTAGATGGTGACGACATTGGGGTGCTGCAAGCACGCTTGGGCCTGCGCCTCCTTCACCAACCGGTCGACCAGCCTTTGGTCGCTGGCCAGTTCCTGACGCAACACCTTGATGGCCACCGTCCGCTGCAGTGACAGGTCCTGCGCCAGGTAGACCGCGCCCATACCACCCTCACCCAGCAGCTCAGAAATCTGGAAGTGGTCGATGCGCTGGCCGACCAGAGAGTCCTCGGCAGGGACCGGGTGCTCAAACGCCGGGCCTTGCGGGTCCAAGGCCGTGTCCGCAAAGGCCCGCTCCGCGCTGGGCGGCTCGTGAAGAGGGTTAGTCTGCTGCCTGGCCATGGGCCAGGTACGATCCTAGTCCCAACTAGCCAAGCGCGGAATTTTCTACACCAGCACCGATTCTTGGAGATTCGTGGCTGGTTCCGGTGGCCGGTTCCGGGGCCGGGACCGGCCGCCGGATCCGGTTCCGGCCACCGGCCTCTCAACCCAGCCGCCCAATCAGCTACGAACCTACGAGAGGCGGTACTAGTTCCCCGGCCGCGTCTCGGAGCGGCAGAAACCTGGCGCCAAGGTTGCGTGCTTCTTTCAACGTAGCGTCAAGGGCAGCCAGCTTGCGCGCCAGTGGAACGCGCAGGTCGGGCTGCTTGGCCACCAGCGCGGCCGGAAATCCGTCAGCCTCGGCGTCGGCCAGGTCGATGCCGTGCAGTTCCAGGTTGAAGAACGGGCGGCCCAGCGCCGCAGCAACCAGGCGCCGCCGCAGCCACTCCGGCGCGACAACCAAAGTCGTGCCGATGACATGTAGCCGGAGCCACGGGGTCACGGTGATGGGCAACTCCACGATCGGCTGGTAGCCGCGCCGATAGGGCGAGCCGGCCGCGGGCCGGTAGGGCTCGCGCGGCGCTCGCAAGACCGCGGGACTGCCCAGGATGCTGCCCGAGCGCCGCCCGGCCAGGCGAATCAGCCCCATCACCGCGGCCTTGGCCAGGTAGTAGGGAATGGCCGGAAAAGTCGACGAGTCGTAGCGATAGCCGCGCTGGCAGAGAAGATCGATCACCTCAGCCGAGATCTCGTAGCCAGGCGCACGGAACCCGACCGGTGGCCGACCGCAGACCGCGGCGATGGCGGCGTGGGCCCGATCGATTTCCTCAGCGATGCGTGGGCGCGCAAGCCGGACCAGGTCGTAGGGATGGGTGTGCGTATGGCTGGCCAGCTCATGGCCGGCACTGGCCAGGTCAGCCAAGATGCGGCGGCCCTCAGCGTCTTCTTCAAGGTCGCGCCCAACCACAAACAAGGTGGCGCGGATGCCGTGTTGGGCGAAAAGGTCAGCCAGGCGGGGCAGACACCGGCGCAAAATGACATGCCGAATCTCGTCCGCTGGGCCGCCGGGTAGCGCGTGGATGCGGAAATAGCACTCGACCAAATCAAGGTCGACGGACACGGAAACCATGGGGCCGGCTGACACGCGACTATCGTACCAGACGGCCGGTCCCTGGTAATGTTGCCTCGATGCCTTCCGCCACTCCCCTTCGCTATCGGGTCGCCATGCCCGAGCCGTCGAGTCACGAGTTTCACGTCACCCTAGACATTCCCGCTTTGCGCGACCGCCCGGTCCTGGACTTGGTTTTTCCCGCGTGGACGCCGGGCAGCTATATGGTGCGTGATTTCTCCCGCCATATCTACGATCTCAAGATCACGGGCAACCGTCACCTCCTGCCCTGCGAACGCGTGGACAAGTTACGCTGGCGCGTGGCGAGCAACGGCCAGCCGGTTCAGGTGAGCTATCGTGTCTTCGCCTTTGAACAGAGTGTGCGCACGTCGTTTCTCGACCAGAATCGTGCCTTCTTAATCGGCACCAGCCTGTTCTTCCTCGTGGACGGCGCGCAGAAGCGGCCCTGCCTGCTCGAGGTCGAACCACCCGCGGGTTGGCTTCTCAGCACCACTCTGCCCGCGCTCAGGGGGACTCGCCATCGCTTCAGCGCCGCTAACTACGACGACCTGGTCGACCAGCCGGTGGAGGTGGGCAAGCATAGGCAGTACGCCTTTCGCCAGGGCGGCACGCGCTTCGAAGTGGCAATCGCCGGTGCCACCAATGCCGACATTGCACGCCTGCATGCCCACTTGCGCCGCATCGTGGGGGCGACCGGCGTGCTCTTCGGCGGCTTTCCTTTTGACCGCTACCTTTTCATCATCCACACCTTGCCGGAAAGAGGTGGGGGGCTGGAACACGCCTCCTCATGCACGCTCGACATCGCCGGCATGGCCTTCGAGGATGAGAAGGCCTACCAGCGCTTCGACGAGCTTTGCGCGCATGAGTTCTTCCACGCCTGGAACGTCAAGCGCATTCGCGACCAGGTTCTCGGGCCGTTCGACTACACGGGCGAGAACTACACCCGCCTGCTTTGGTTTCACGAGGGCTTCACCGAATACATGCAGGCCATCATCCTGCTGCGGGCCGGTCTGCTCACGCCTGAGCACTATCTGAAAGACCTGGGCGAGGACTGGGCCAAGTACGCCGGGCGACCCGGCCGCAACGTCACACCGCTTTCCGAACTGTCCTTTGAGGCGTGGATCAAGCAGTACAAACCCGCCGAGAACTACGCCAACCGCGCGGTCAGCTACTACGAAAAAGGCAAGTGGGCCGCCCTGCTGCTGGACATAATGCTTCGCCAGGCCACAGCCGGCCGACGTGGACTGCCGCAAGTATTCCGGCGCCTGTGGCAGAGCCATGGCCGGCGCGGGCGGCCGGTCACAGTCCACGAAATTCGTGCGGCTGCCGAATCGGTGGGGCGCGCTTCTCTGGGATCGTATTTCTCGCGCTATGTCGATGGGACCGCCGAGCTGCCCGTGCCCGCCTGGCTGCGCCGAGCGGGCCTCACGGTCAAAGCCCGCTCGCCGGCACAGGCGGAACGCGAGGACAGGGTGAAGGCGCGCCGGCTCCAGGGCTGGGCCGGCCTCAGCTTCGCTTCGGGCGAAGGCGCGGTGGTCAAGAACGTGATCCCGGATTCGCCGGCTTGGCGGGCAGGACTGACCTTCCGGGACGAAATCGTTGCGGTCAACAAACATCGGGTGGATGCCTCGACCGTCGGCAAGCGTTTGGCAGACTCCGCCCCTGGCCAGACTGTGACCATCACCTTCTTCCGCCAGGAAATCCTGCGCACGACCAGCCTACGCCTGGTGCGCTCGCCCGAACGCAGGTGGAGCTTTGCCATCAATCCCACCGCGTCACGACCCCACCGGCGGATGCGCGAGGGCTGGCTGCGCGGATTCTAGTCGCGCGTGGGGAGCCGGCGAGCTTTGCTCGCCGCGCACCATCGCAGGAGGGCATGGCGAGGCCGAGCGAAGCGAGCGGGGAGGAGGAGGCGGGTGGGGGGCCGAAGGGCGGAGCGAACCCTCCCAGGGTTCCCATCTCAAAGTACAAAAAAACGGGGTACCGAAGTGCCCCGTTTGGACTGACGGATGGAAGCCGCGATTACTTCGCGAACACGATCTGGTCCAGGCAGAAGTTGTTCACGGTGTACACGTAGCTAATATCCGAGGAGATCTGTACGCCGGCCTTGTCGATGTTGGGAACGTCTTCCGGCTTGAGCTGGAAGCAGGTGGTCGAACCCGCGGCGCATTTGGTGCCAGCCCAGCACTCAGTGTTGAAGTCGGTGAGGGTCATGGGCGCGCCAGATGTCTGTATGGTGGCGCAGTAGGGATCAGCCGTACATGCCTGACTGACCAGGTGAACGAAAGCCCGGATGGCGGGATTGCTCGGTGTTACCGCGGAAGGGTTGACGGTGAACGCGACGGTAGAGAAGGTGTCCCCGAGGGTCTTGCCTTTGCCGCTGGTGTCAGCCGGCGGGTCGCTGGTGTTCACGCCGATCTGAAGCCCCCAGTTGGATTTATAGTCGCTGTTCACGACGATGGGGATGCTGCCCGATATGCAAAGTTTGGCTTTGTCGCTCCAGACCGTCATGCCCGTGGTGGGACATGTCTTGCCGACAGCATCGCAGCTGCCGACTGGGGGACCGGCGATCGGTCGCGTATTGGTCGGATTATTCGGATCCTCCGCGCACACTGGAGAAGTAGCGGTGTCCGAAGGGCCGAGCGAAAGGAAGGCGTACCCTGTCATGGGTCCCTGGGCCCTTCCGTCGGCAAAAGTCACGGTACCGCCACCGCCAGTGCTGCCGCCGTTGCCGGTGCTGCCGCCAGCAGAGGGGCCGCCGCCGCCGGTGCCCGTGCTGCCGCCGTTGCCTCCACCGCCGGTGTCGCCGTTCGCACAGGAGGCTGCGAATATCCCAAAAGCGATACACATGGCGAGCGAAGCCAAAGCAAGACTAACTTTTACGATCGTGCTGTTCCTTGCATTCATGTCACCCTCTCGGTTGGTGTTTACTTATTCAATAGCAGAAGGGCCTCAGATGGGAAAAGATATCTGCGAAGATCCTTCAGTTCTTGCGCGCAATGCATCGCGCTGGCGGCACCCGACACCGCGCTGCGATATCGTTGTGCATGCCTCGGTTAGCGACGCAATCTATTGATAGACTCCGGCTTCACCATGAAACTATCTGCCAGCCTTCATGACCGCGTGCTGGTGGCTGCGGAGGCGGTCCGCCAGCACCTGGGCGCAGCGGCCGCCCAGGTGGCCATCGTGCTCGGCTCGGGTCTGACTGCGGCCTCCACGCGCCTCGCCGAGGTGCGCTCCCTCGACTATGCCCAGCTCCCGTGCTTTCCCGAAACCACCGTGGCGGGTCATCCCGGCCGACTCCTCTATGGCACGATGGCGGGCAAGAGTGCGCTCGTGCTGTGCGGTCGCGTGCACGCATACGAGGGCTATGCACCGGCAGAGATCGGCTTCGGGGTGCGTGTGGCGGCAGCGTTGGGTGTGGGGACCGTGGTGGTGACCAACGTGGCGGGTAGCATTGAGCCGGCGCTGTCCGTGGGTGAAATCGTGTGCATCCGCGACCACCTGAATCTCACCGGCCTGTCGCCCCTGGCCGGGGCCAATGACGAACGCCTGGGACCCCGTTTTGTGGACATGACCGACACATACACACCGGCCCTGCGCATTCTGGCAGCACAGGCGGCGCAGGCGGTTTGTGGCAAGCCCATGCGTGAAGGTGTCTACGCCGGCATGTGCGGTCCCTCGTACGAAACCCCAGCCGAGGTGCGGATGCTGCGCGTCCTCGGCGCGGATCTGGTGGGCATGTCCACGATCCACGAAGTCATTGCCGCGCGCCACGCGGGCCTCAAGGTCCTCGGACTGTCGCTGGTCGCCAACCCGGCCGCCGGCATCCTGAGCACGCCGCTGCGACACGAGGACGTGACCAGCGCGGCGGCTGGAGGTGCCGCGCGCATGGGTGAGCTGCTGGAGGCGGTCGTGGCCAGGCTGTAGTCGCGTAGGGAGCCGCCGGCTCCGCCTACAGGCGCGTCGGGACGAACAGCCCACCCTACCCGCCCCGCGCGCCCACTTGCCCATTGTCGCGTCGGCGAAGGCGGGCTTTGCCCGCCAGAGCCAGAGCGCGGGAGCATCTGTCTTGGTGGTCAAGAGGAAATCTCCACGTTGTCGGAGCGCCAAGGGGTTTGGTCGCGGACCAT
>Ga0182017_10000871_pt1 | contig 23742 bp, 20 predicted proteins | sample 712E3DmetaG_FD_120492 | JGI IMG/M metagenome (GOLD analysis project Ga0182017, IMG submission 120492) | Permafrost microbial communities from Stordalen Mire, Sweden - 712E3D metaG | ecosystem: Environmental > Terrestrial > Soil > Wetlands > Permafrost | place: Sweden: Stordalen | collected... | reverse complement strand
TCGTCGGACAGGAGCGCGACCAAAGTGGGGACCTCGTCGAGAAGCCTGCGGGCTGCTGCTACCCGAATAGCTTCCAGTCGCATCTCCCCCGGAGCCGTGAGGGCTGCGTGCAGCGCCTGGCGGTCGGCTGACCACAGCTTCTGGCGCGCAACGTAGGCGGCCAGCAAGTCGTCGACCGCGTGCTCCGCCAGCTGCTGCAGGACCCCCTTCTTGTCCGGCTGTGCCTCCGGGTTGTAGAGCATCTCGGCACGGGCCTGGACGTCTTCGCCAAAGCGCGCAGGAGCCACACCTTGAGGGTGCGTGGACACGTTCAGCCGCACGTCCGCGCGCACGGCCGCTTTGCCGTCGGCCTGCACAAGTTCCATGACAAGGGTTATGCGGACCCTCGCCACGGCTGTGCCGGGCCTGGGACCTTCCAGGGCTTCGCCGACGAAAATCCCCGCCTGCAGGAGCTGCGAGCGTGCCTTCTGCGCCAGCGCCTCCCGATCGACGAATGAAGACTCGTCACCAGCGCCTGTAGTTGGCGCAATGGCAACGGGGCCGAGCCGCACGGTCGGTTGGCTTGCTGGGCTCGGCCGCCTACAGGCGACGGTTCCCAGCAGAAGCATCGCCCCGACGGCGCACAGCATAGGCATCAAACGGCGGAATTGCGCCGGAAGAGCTGGGGTAGACCACCCTCTCCCTCTGGGAGAGGGCTGGGGTGAGGGTACTGCATTTGCACGTCGAATCGTGCCGCGGGCGCAATCACAACAATTTGGTGACTTCAGCGTCCGGCTCACAGGAAGTTTCGCCCTCACCCCCAAGCCCCTCTCCCGAAAGGGAGAGGGGTGACCCATCGAACGCTTGTGTCCTCGAATCACGGATGGCCGTTTCATTCCGCCGTTGATCCGCTTAACGCCTATGACGGCGCACAGGATCCAAGCCGCCCGCCACCACGAGCGACGAGGTGACGCGACGCAAACCCGCGATTTCACAATGGGAGACAAATCGTCTTGTGACTAGGAAGACCGAGCACCACCCCGACGAACGCCCGCCCGCGCGAAACCTCCGCCCGTGGGGAGGGATTCACTCTCTCCCTCAAGATCGGTTTCACTCGGTGGCTCGGCAAAGGGGATCGGAGTCCCCTCCGCACGCCGGGAGAGAGACAAGGACATCAGTCGCAGGATCACGTCCTTGTATGAGAGCCCGCCCGCCTTCGCCGCACGGGAGAAACCGCCGGCCAGGTCGGAAAGATCACAATTGGGGTTTACGTCGATGACGTAGGGCGTGCCATCGGCAGATAGCCGGATGTCCATCCGGCCGTAGTCCCGCAGGCCTATGGAGCGAAAGGCGTCGAGGGCCGTCTGCGCCACCTTGTCGCGCAGATCGGACGACAGCCCTTCGCAGCGGACCGGCCGCGTGCCCTTGTACTCGACCGAATCCTCGACCCACTTGCCTTCGAACGACACGATCTTGGGCCGGTCCGCCGGCATGGCAGAAAAGTCGATCTCGAAGAATGGAAAGACCTGGAGCTCGCCGTCAACCCGTCCCAGCAGGGACACGTAGATCTCGCGTCCTTCGATGTACTCTTCGACCAGCGCGGGCTGGCGGTATTGGTCGAGGATGTGCAGCACGCCGGCGTCTAGGGCTGCTCGATCGGTGACCACCGACGCCCGGGTGATGCCAACTGAGGCGTCCTCGCGCGCCGGCTTGATGATGACGGGAAAGCGCAAGGCCAAGGAAGGCAAGTCGCTCTCCGCCGAAACCAAAGAGCCTTGCGGAACCGGAACGCCGCGGGCGCCCAGGATCTCTTTGACTTTCTCCTTGCGCAGCGCCAGAGACAGGGCAAAAGGCTCGGAACCCGTGTAGGGGATCCCCTCCAGCTCCAGGAGGAGCGGCAGCAGGCTCTCGAAACGGTTGTCGCCCTGGATCGACTCGCAGAGATTGAAGACCGCGGCCGGCTTGAGCGCACGCAACTCGCCTAGCGCCCCTGTCACGTCGCTGGTCACGCCCAGACCGGAGGCCTCATATCCGTTCGCGCTCAGGATGCGAACGATGTGGTCCGCTATCTCCTTCACATCCTCGCGCGCTTTGTTCTCGGGATCCGCTTCGGCTCCCTCGAAGTCGCGATTGTAGATGACTACGATCCGCGGCCTGGTCCGTGCCTTCACGATGCTTCCATGATTCTGGTGAGTGGCGCTGTCCAATTGCAACCGGGAATACGCACCTCTACTAGTTGTACACCAAAGTTCTTCTCAAACAAGCCGATGAGAGATCGCGCGACCACATCGAGGGGGGGCGCACTCCCGATCTGACGAACCAACGACGTAACACCCGCGGTCTGTAGGCCACAGGGGATGATGGTCGAAAACCCATCCAGGTCTGGGGAAAGGTTGAGAGCGAAACCGTGCGTGGCGATCCGCCGTCGCACGTGCACCCCGAAAGCACAAATCTTGTCGAATCCAGTCCACACCCCAGGGGTCGACTCGCGCCACTCGGCCGCGAGTCCGACGCCGGCAAGCCATTCGACGATGCTAATCGCCATAGCCTGCATGTGCGCGCGCACGCCCCGGCGTAGCCGAAAGATGGGGTAGCCCACGAGCTGGCCCGGCCCATGGAAAGTCACGTCGCCTCCCCGTGAGGTCTGGCACACGTCGATACCCCGGGCGCGTAGCGCAGAGATCGGAAGCAACACGTGGGCCGGGTCGGCGTGGCGCCCCAACGTGATCACGGACGGGTGCTCGAGCAGAAGCAGGATTTCCCGCCTGCAGCCGGCCAAGATTTCGTTCCGAAGCTGCTCCTGCAGTTCAAGCGCCCGCCCATAGGGAACCTGACCGAGCCACGTCCATTCGGCCACGGCATCCGCTTCGGGATGGCTGCCGTCGGCCACGGGGCCTATCCCTCGGAGATCTCGGCGAAGAAGTCCGCGTCGACGAATTCGACGTTGACGACGGCACCAATGACACCGATCCCGTGGCGGACGCAAGTTTCGGCCATCGCAGGACCATCCACCACTTCCACCGGCGCCCCGGACTGTTTCCATTCCGCGATGGCGTCGTCGGCCAACCGGCCGGCCAGCATGAGCACCCCTTCGTCCTGATTGCGGGCACGGATGCCCGCGCGCAACTCGCCCAGCGCGCGGCGGCCCGCAGCCGCGGCGCCTGGCCGCAGGGCGATGAGGCAGCGCGAGGGCCGGAAGCCCCGACCCCGCAAGGCCTCAAGGTAGATGGTGCCCTCGACCCGCTTGACAAAGGTGGCCGGGCCGAAGCCCTCACGCTGCAGAAGGACGCGAGTCACGGCCTCAAAGGCTGCCGGACTCAGGTCCGCCAAACGCTGCTCGAGGGCCGCCAGCGTTCGCTCGCGCAGGGCACGTCTAGCCTCGCCCAGAACAAACTCGGCTCGTTCGAGATCACTGTCTGCCGGCCGACGGGCCAGGGCGTACAGGCCACTGCCCGCGGGTCGCACGCGTGGGCGCTGGCCGGCCCGCAGCCGTTCCTTGCCCTCGGCCGCAAGGGCGGCTCGCATGACCCGCCAAGCCTCGTTGGGCTCTCCATGGATGAGCCGCCGGCGGACCGCCGCATCTGCGATCTGACGCACGTGCAAGCCGCGGCCAGGGGCTTGGCCTTTCAGAACCTCGATCGCCGCATCGATGGGCGAGGTGATCTTGCGTCCCTGCGGGGCGGGCGCCTCGGGCACGCCCTCGCCCGCAGGCGAGGGCGCTTGAGCCGCTCCTTCGCTGGGACCGGGTGCCGGGCCGGAGGCGCCTGGCCGCTCCGGCTTGGTGGCTGCTTCACCTGGGGAGGCGAGGGTTTCGTATCTACCTCTGTCGCTCTCGTCCTCCGGCTTCGCCTCCGCCTGCTCGTCATGCTCGACACTCTCGTCTTTTGGCGCCGCGCCCGCATCGCTGTCGTCGCCGATTGGTCCTTCGTCTCGCTCCTCCGCGTCGCTCTCGTCTCCGTCGCCTTCCAGCACACCACTCTCAGCCAACGCGGCCGCGCGCGCTTCGGGGGAAAGCGAACCAGTCTTGGGCTCCTCAGACGCTTCACCTGCCTCATGGTCTTCCACGCCTCCGATCGGGCTTGGGCTCTCGCTGGCCGTCTGGCCGTCGGCGCTGCTCGTCGCCACGGATTCACTCGGTGCATCGCCGCGCCCGCGCCGCCGCCCCCGCCCTCCTCGTCGCCGCCGTCGCCCGCCGCGTGTTTCACCCACAGCCGGCCGGCTGTCGCTCTTCTGGGTTTTCTCGGGCGTGACTTCGGGCTCGGGCTCGGGCTCGGCCGGGGCCTCTGGATAGCGCAGCAACCCGAAGACACCTGGCTTGACCCGCACGAAGGGACTGCCTGGGGCTTTCTTCACGGCAGCCGTGAGCTGGGTTTGCATAGTGACTTCGGGAGTTCGCCCCACGAAGGTCAGGAGTTTGCGCTCGGTGGCCTTCTCGGTGAGTTCCTTGAAGTGAAGAGGCCGACGCTCGCGCTTTAGAATCTCGAGGGCTGCTTCCAGAAAGGTCATGACGACCCCGTCTTTACCACAAACTCCGGGCGCGTGGCGTTGGGGTCTTTGTGGTCAGCAAGAATGGCGTTTTTTTGACGGCACCCGACGCAGGCGTTACGCGTGAGGAATGAGTTCTGCGCGTAAGATTGGAGTCCTTCTCGGAGGATTTTTGCCGGAACGGGATGTGTCCGTCCGGGCCGGCGAGGCCATCATGGCAGCTTTGCGCAGAGGGGGCCATGAGGTCCACCCTCTCTTTGTCGACCGCCACGTCGACATAGCCCTACGCCAGTCGGCGATAGACGTGGCCTTCTTGGCCGTGCGTGGCCGCTACGGCGCCGACGGCTGCCTTCAGGGCCTGCTGGAGATGCTTGCGATCCCCTATACCGGCTCTGGCGTGCTGGCCTGCGGTCTGGCGATGAACCGCGCGAAGACAAAAGACGTCCTGCGGTTGCATAATCTGCCCACCGCACCCGCCACCCTGATTCGTGCGCAGCAACAGGACAGCATAAGTCAGATTCACGGCACTCATGGGTTTCCCGTGGTCATAAGGCCGGTGGGTGCGACGCTGCTTTTCGGGGGCACCCTGGTTCGCGACGAGATGGAGTTGGAGGGCGCCCTCGACGACGTGTTTGGCCTAGACGACGAAGCGCTGGTTGAACGATTCGTGCAAGGCAGACCGATCTGCGTGCCAGTTCTAGACGGGCAGGCTTTGGGAGCCGCCGACGTGTGCCGAACCGGATCTTGGACCGCAGGGCAGTCGGACACCGCGCGCGGGCAGGAGATCTGTACCCCCGCCCGCCTGTCGCCCGCCCGCGAGGCTTCCGTGTTGCGCCTGGCAACCCAGGCCTACGAGGCCCTGGGCTGCGAGGGCCCAGCCTGCGTCGAAATGGTGGTCAGCGAACGCCTCAACGAGATCATCGTGGACGTGGATTCCGCGCCGCTGCTCTTGCCCGGAGCCCCCCTGCCCCGCATGGCGCGTGAAGCCGGGGTTGGCTTCGAGGATCTGGTCGAGGAGATTCTGGCGGGTGCGCACCTGCGCGCTCACGGCATACGACGCAATCGGCGCACGGTTCACAAGACGTTCGAGGGTCCAGACCGCCGGGCGAATGCGGCCCTCGCTGCCCATTGAGCGCACTCGAAGCTGGCTGCGCGGCCGGGTGGATGGCGTAGCCGGCGCCCGGCGATTCGGCTGCCTACGTCGGCTTGCGATGCCCACCGCGGGGGGCTCGTCATTCAGTTCGTCCGGTTGCGGGCCCGCTCCTGCGGTACCATGGTGTCGCTTGCCTGGTAAAGCCCGCCGATTTGTTGTCCTTGGGACCGCAGCCTTGGCGACCTCTGTCCTGGTGCCGGTCGGGATGGGATTGTGGCAGAGGGCCGTTGTACCGTGGTTTCGGGGGCACCTGGAACAGGCGCTCGGGCGTCACGTACGCGTGGAAAGCCTTGGGATAGGGGGAATGCGTACGCTGGTCGCACATGGCGTGGAGGTATTCGGGGCGCCCCCGTTTGATTCAGAGCCGATGGTGCGTGCCGAACGCATTGTCGTGCGACTGGGCGGCCCGGGACACGGATTCTGGGAGCCGGCCGAAGTGATGGCCGACGGCCTTGACGTCGAATACCTGCGCACTGGGGCCGCCGACAATCTTGTCGGTCAGCCGTCGGCGGCAGCTCCGTCGTCGGCATCCAGCCGTCGGCGCCTTTCCCTGCAAGCGCCTGTGGCGCTTGCAGTCCGAAGGGCGCGCGTTCACGGCGCAGTGGTCCTGCCGGGTGGACTGCGGGTCGCTTTTCGCACACCCGACGCCAGTTTCCAGCGCTCATCCCAGGGCACGGGATCGGCGTTGGTGCGGGACCTGGTCGTCGAGGTGGGTGGCGCCTTGACTCTGCGCTTGTCCGAGGTCGCGATAGAAGGCGTGCGGGGCGCGCCGGTGACTGCAACGGGCCGGCGGGCCAGCCTGGTCATCCCCGGCGGCGGCGTTCTGGTGGAGGACGCGACGGTCGAGGCCCGTTTCGCTGAGCAGGACGTGTCCATCGAGCTGCACAGGGACGATGGCGATGGCGCGTCCCCAGGTCTGCGGATCTCGGGTCGGACTGCGGGTGATGTGGCTGACTTGGAGGTGGAAGCACGCGGTTGGCCCCTGCGTGCGCTGGCTGTCGCGGCGGAACCGCGAGGTGTGGGATTGGGTCAAGCGCATGCCGACCTGCACGCCGTAGCGTCCCTCGACTTGGAACGACGGCGGGCTCCCTTTCAGCTGGACTGCGAGCTGCGCGGTGTGGAGGTCCACCACCCGGCTGTGGACCGGAGCCCCTGGCGCGACTTGGGCATGGAGATGCACGTCAGCGGCCAGGTGGCGACCGAAGCCGGCCGGGTCGACATCGAATCAGCCGAGGTGCGGGCGCTCGGCGCACATCTGAACATCAAGGGCTGGGCCGAGCTGCTGGGAACACCCCGGGGGGAGTTCAGCATCAGCACCCCACGTGCGGCACCCCTGCCTTGCGGCTCCCTGCTCGCCGCACAGGCCGAGCCCGTACAGCAGGCATTGGAGGGGCTCGTCCTCGGCGGAAACCTGGGGGTGGCCGTCGCCGTTTCTTTCGACGCCGCTGCCTGGGAAACTCTGTCTCTCGACGTCCGTGTCGATCCGCTCTGCACATCCAAGACTGAACCGCAGGTGCTGGCCGGCTTGACACCGGCCCTGCTACGGCGGACGCCGACCGACCCGCTGGCGCTCAGCCTCCCCCTCGGCAGGTACCACCCCGATTTTGCCTCCTTGGCCGAAATGCCGAAGCATCTACCGGCGGCCTTTCTCACCTCTGAGGATAGCCACTTTTTCACGCACAATGGCTTTGACATCGAGATGATCCGCCATGCCTTGGTGCAGGATCTCGAGACTGGGACTTTCGGACGCGGCGCGAGCACCATCACGCAACAACTGGCCAAGAACCTGTTTCTGACTCCCCATCGAACCTTGGCCCGGAAGCTTGAGGAAACCGTGCTGACGTGGCGTCTGCACAACCTCCTCGGGAAGAACCGCATCCTCGAACTCTATTTGAATGTGATCGACCTCGGCCCGGGAATCCGCGGTGTGCGCCAGGCCGCCCGGGTCTACTTCGGGAAGGAGCTCAAGCAACTCCGGCCGATCGAATCCGCCTACTTGGCGGCTATGACGCCCAACCCACACGTGCTGGCGCGGCGTTTTCGCGATGGCCATGTGGACGACGGATGGCTGCAGAGACTCCATGATCTGCTTGCGATGATGAGGCGCAGCGGCCATCTCACAGCCGAGGAGCTTGCCGCGGCCCGCGGGACCAAGCCGGCGCTGCGCAGGCTTGACAAGGAGTTCACACCTCGGCCCGGGTTGTAGTGCTATTCTGTTGACTATGACTCGTGTGCGAACGGCCCCCTTGGGCCTCCTCGCCCTCTTGTTGCCATCGCTGGCTGTGGCCTCGTTGGTCCAGAGCCTGGGCCTTGCTGAGCTGACCGCCCGGGCCGAACGGATCGTCGTGGCCCAAATCGTATCGGCCAAGAGCGATTGGGATTCGTCGGGGCGTAGCATTCACACGCGGATCGAAATCAAAGTCGAGGAGGCTTGGAAGGGATCGGTCGCTCCCGACGAGCGCATGGTCATTGTTCAGCCTGGTGGAACCGTGGGCGATATCGAAATGCGTGTCCACGGCATGCCCAGCTTCGCACTCGGTGAGAAGGCGGTGTTGTTTCTCGCCGGCCAGGGCGCGCCCCGCGTGGTGGGATTGAGTCAGGGCAAACGCCCCGTGCATTGGGATGGCACGGCCAAGCGCTGGGTGGCCGAATCCGCGGAACATTCTGCGGTCGTGCGCCGCGATGCCCAGGGCCGGCTGCAGCCAGCCCTGCCTGAGCCCGCCATGTCATTGGACGAGCTTCGCGAGCGCGTCCGCGCGCTGGTCAGACCGTAGGAGGCCCGGGACACCTTCCATGAGAACCCGAGCCACCGTGGTGATGACCGCTGTTGTGGCAGGCTTGCCAGCCCTCTCCCTGCCTGCCGCGGCCTATGTCCGTACGACGACCGAGGCGGGTGCGGCAACGGCGTGGAAAACGCCCTGTGTGACGATGGAGTTTTCCCTGGGCGCCCCTCCGCCCGAGATGGATGCTGCCGGATACCTAAGCGCGGCTCAAGCAGCGGGCGAGGCCTGGAGCCGGGCCTCACTCGATGGGGTCGATCGGTGTACCAACGTGATCTTCACTGTGGAGCAGGTCGAAGATGTGGCCGGGCCGGTGGGCATGGACTACCACAATCGCTTGATCTTCCGACAGAACGGTTGGTGTCGCGATCCCCTACCCAAAGATGGCTCTTGCTATGACTCAAGTGCCTTGGCGATCACTTCCGTCTTCCAGCTCAAGAACAGCGGCGAAATACTAGACGCCGACCTGGAAGTGAATGCCACCGATTTCACGTGGGGCGACTACGCGAGCCATCCCGAACAGTTCGGGTACAACACCAACGACTTCCTGGGCGCGGTCACCCACGAGTTCGGGCACGTCATCGGCCTGGACCATACTTGTTTCAGCCCGGGCAAGACCTTTGTGGATGGCACGCTGGTTCCGCGGCCGGTGGACAACAGCGGGAATCCCGTGCCTGATTGCAGCGCCCCCAACCTGCCCGCCATCATCACGGATGCCACGATGTACGTCTCGGTTGCCACGCCCAGGGCGGAAGTCGAGCTGCGCAGCTTGTCGCCCGATGACGTACAAGCCGCCTGTGACATCTACCCCTTCACGACCAACTTCGTGTGCCAGCCTCCATCCACGCCCGCAACAGGAGGCGGAGGCTGTTCCTACGCGGTGCAACGAGGAGGTGGGGCTATTGCCTGCGCATTGGCGCTCCTCACGATGGCGATGGTGGGCCGGCGTCGGCGCTAGCCGCGCGAGGCGCCAGCCGGAACTCCACCGGATCCGGGTGCCCCACAGCACGCAAAAGCGGGATGGCCTGGGGCCGATGGTCTTTGGCTTGCGCGGCCAGGGCGTATTCACCCACGGGCAGACGAACAGCGAACTGGCCTTGCGCGTCTGATGTGACCCGGATTGCGGCGGGGCGTGCCGACTTTCCGGCAGCGCGCGCTTCCACCTGAGCGCCCTCCAGGCCCTGGCCGTCCTGGTCCAGGACGCGGCCCGACAGCAGGACTCCGGTAGGCACGACAAGATCGCCAAGATCTTGGGTATCGCCGGGCGCAAGCAAGAGCGGCTCGCGCCGCAAAGGCAGTTTGTCAGCCGGCGAAACTTCAAGGCGCGAGCGTCCCGGAGCCAATCCCCTCACCTCGAAGCGTCCTTGCGCATCGGAAAGCGCCGTGCGAATGCTCCCCTGGCGCGCCAACCATCCCGGCGGCAGCTCAGCGGCCTCAGCCGCTGTGGGCAAGGCGCCCGGCAGGACGATCATCTCCTCGTGGCCGCCGACGAGCCCGACCACGGACACGGGCACTGCGCGCAGCGGAAAGCCATCCTGGTCGAGCACGCGCCCTGAAACGAGGGCCGCCCGCGCGAGTCTGGCGACCACCGGGACCCTGCTCCCTGCGCCGAGTGACAGCTCCGGCGCTTCCAGAGGAACATGGCCCTCCAACCTGGCGAAAACCTGGTAGCGACCGGGCCGCAACGGCCCGACGGTGAACTTGCCTTCTTCGTCCGACCGGCAAGTCACGGGTAGGTCGTCGGATGGCACGGTCAGCACATCCACGGTGGCCCCTGAAAGGCTCCGGCCCATGTCATCGCGCACGCGGCCCTCCACAAAGGCACCCGGCCCTAGCAGCAACCGCGTCGGTGCCAGGTCGCGTGTGCCCTCTTCGATCACCTGACTTGCTGTCCCTGACACCAACTTGCCATGCGTGGCGCGAACCGCGAACCGACCCAGACCCAGACCCGCGAACGAGAAGACGCCGTGCGCGTCTGCCACCGTCGCACGCGGCCAGCGTAGGCTTGGGCCGCCCAGAACCACATCTGCCCCGGGTTCGGGGTGGGTCGGACTACTGAGCACGATGCCGCCCAGGCTGCGCCCCTGCCCTTCTAGCGCCAGCACGAGCGATCCCGAGTCTGGCACGGCTCGATCGAGTTCCAGCGTGCCGAAGCCGGCTGCCTCGGCCAGCAGCGTCCATGTTCCCGGCAGCAAGCGAGACAATACGAAATGGCCCTCGGCATCAGAACGCGCCTGAACCACGGAAGTTTCGCGCTTGTCCTTGGGCCAAGCGATGACCAAGGCATCTGGCAGGGGCACGCCGCGGCCATCCTGCACCATGCCGATGAGGTCGACCGGCGCCCCCACCTTTCTCTCCGCCGCCAGTTCTGCATCGACCGTCGCATCGCGTTTTGGCCTGGATCCTCGGCAAGCGAGCCCACAAGACGCCACGACAATGAGCCCCGCCACAGCGACGATGGTGGGGCCTGCCTGTCTGTGAGTGCTTGCGGCGCGCATCAGTCGGTGCTAATGGTACGCCCTCTCGGAGAAATCATGCCTGCGCAGTGTGCAATTTGCGGCAAACAGAGGCGAGTGGCCAACAACGTGAGCCACTCGAACATCAAGACCAAGAGCCAGCAACGGCCGAACCTGCAACGGGTGCATGTCACGATCGGCGCCTCGAAGAAGCGCATACGGATCTGCACGCGCTGCCTTCGCTCCGGTTTCGTGTCGAAGGCGCCATAGCCTCTCCATTTTTCGCCGTATTTCACGACTGGCGTCAGGCCGCCACGGCGACGGCATCGATTTCGACCAGCGCTCCCCTAGGCAGCGCTGCCACCTGCACGGTGGCTCGCGCAGGCGGCGTGCCTCCGAAGTACGTCGCGTACACCTGGTTCACGGCAGCAAAATTCGCGAGGTCGGTCAGATAGATGGTCGTCTTAACCACGGCGTCCAGTGACACCCCGGCAGCCTTGAGCACGGCGGCCAGGTTCTGCATCACGCGGTGGGTTTCTTGTCCCACGTCGCCGTCGCCCACCAACTCGCCGGTTTGCGGGTCGAGCGGGATCTGGCCCGAACAGTAGATGCAGCGAGCGGCCTCCACGATCACAGCCTGGGAATAGGGGCCGATCGCGCGCGGCGCATGTGAGGTGGAGACGACGTCTCGGATCATTGCCCGATGATAGCAAGGGGCCATGAGAGGGCACGTTTTCACGGATGCCATGTTGCCAAGCCGACCCCAGCAGCAGTACCTTTGCGTGTGTGAAACCTGGAATGCGGCCGCGACGTCGGAATGCCGAACCTGAAACCGCGGCATCCCTGGTTTCCGTGGTGGTGGCGCGCGTCGGCGGTGAGCACCGGGCACGCGAGCACCGCATCTTCGCCGCCTACGATCAAGCGGTGGGAGGTCCCCTGCGCCAGCACACCAGGGCCGAGCGTCTACACGAGGGCACGCTCTTCGTGCGCGTGTCGAGTTCCGCGATGGCCCACCAGATCACCCTGCTCAAGCGCGAGATCCTGGCTCGCATGGAGCCGCTGGTGGACCCCGGAACCGTCATGGACCTGCGCACCCGAGTGGGCCCGCTGGATTCGCGCTTTTGAGCTGACCAGATTTCGAGGATTCGTCGTTGGTCGTGAAGGCTCGCCGGCAGGTGGCGGAAGCCAGGTTCAGATCTTCACTCGAGCCATGCGATAGGAATACGAGTTCAGGGTCACCCAATCGGGCAGACGTCGGGCGAGCGCTTGGATGTCGGGGCCAGCGGCAGGGGCGCCGTCGATACCGCGCAGATCGACCTCGACCGGATGGGAGCCCCGCAATGTGAGCTGGATATCGACGCCGGCAGCTGGAACGCCTTCGAAGTGGACGAGATACCGGCCATCCGTGGGTGGGATTGCACTGAGGTTCGAGGTCACTGACCAGCCCAAGAGTGCCGCTGCTGGAATCGAGAGCCGAAGTTGCGGGCTGGTTCCGTGCAGGTGAAGGGTGATCTGCCGGGTGTCCGTGGCGGGATCGTGATGGTCCGCTATGACCTCGGCCCGTGGCGCCTGCATCGCCGGCGCTGGCGCTGGCAGCATGTGCGTGAGGGGCGGCGTCATGAGGTCGAGACTCGGCCAGGTTGTGGGCGCGGGTGTCGCATCAGGGAACATCGGCAACAACGGCCTCATTCCGTCGGCACCAGCGCTGGCGAGAAGCAGGGCGCTCCTTTCGGCATCGGCGGCCTGCACCACCATGAGTCGCTTCGGGCGGGCGGCGGAGTATGGCGAGTGCAGCGCTGTGACCCCGATCCCCACGACGCCCAGCACCGCGCAGAGGAGTGCAGCCCTGCCCAAGCCGCCCGTGCGATGCGGCAAGGTGAACCCAACCACGCCTATCAAGCCGGTCGCCAGTCCCACCAGAGCCGCGATGACCATATCCGTGGGCACGTTCGAAGGTGTCATCCCCGCCATAGGAGCGATGCTCGCGACGACCATTGTCGCCACCTCGACGGTAGCGATGGCTCCGGGGATGAAGCCGAGCAGCGAGCCCGCAAGGCGTGCACGCGGGTAGAGGGTGGCGACGAGCAGTCCAACCGCCCCACCAGCCACCCAATAGAATGCGATGTAACCGGTGCCAGCCCCGCCGATGGTTGCCAACAGTAACCAGAAGGCCCAGAACAAGAGTCCGCCCATCCATGCTGTCAGCGCCACGCGGTCCAGGTCGCCATCCATCTTGCGCAGGGCCCGCGTTCGCCAGCGGCCATGAATCCACAGCATGCCTGCCGCTGCGGGCAGGGCGAAGCAAGCCAAGACCAGCGCCGGCCTGCTGAACCAGCCGAGTGACCGGTGCAGAATCAGGTTCATCGCCAGGGCCGGAAGCAGGGCCGCGAATACCCCAGCCAACAGGCCAAGACAGCTCCACGCGCAGGCAGCAAGCACCCCCCGCAGCGAGAGCAAGCCCAGCCGGCGAGACCGCAGCAACAACAGCGCGAACACGACCAGCGCAGCGAGGCCGAGCCCGCGCGCGACGGACATGGGATAGGCGAGCATCGCGTAGCCGAGGATGTCGTAGTACACCGCACGCCGTGGATCGGGGGCCAAGCTGGTGGCGCCGCTCGCGAGAGCGCGAGTCGCAGCCAGGGCCGCGTCGCCCATGTGTTGCAAACCGCCGGCTTCCAGTCGTTCGAGCCGATCGAGCTGCGTGTGCACGGCCCAGGCATCTCCGACCATGGCCACGTCCAGACCAACCAGGCCTGCTTCATGGAAGGGGGTGAAATCGCCGTTGAAGGGCAGCAGGCCACTTTGCGTCAACTCCTGTGCCAGCACGTTTCCAAGTGGGGCGGGCACTGCGCGCGCATAAGTCTTGGCCAGCCAGGGATTGCCGGGGCCAGCCCCGGCCAGCAGCGCCCTGCCGCCTGGAAGGGCTTCCAGATAGACATAGGCGCGAACGTCCTTGGCCCAAGCGTGCTGTAGGAACGCCACCGCGCCCAATCCGCCCATCTCCTCGCCGCCGTTGAGATTCACGACGAGGGTCCGACCGAGCGGCGCCTCGCGCGCCAGGACACGTAGCACTTCGAGGACGCAGGCGACCCCGGCAGCGTCGTCGGCTGCGCCGACTGAATCGACAAGGGTGTCGAAGTGTGCGTCGAGAAGAATGGTGTCACTGGTCCTGCCCGGCAGACGCCCGAGGACGTTGGTCGTCCGATACACGAACGGGTATGAAGGGAACAACTTGTGCGCGTGCGTGCCCGAGCTCTGCTGTGTCTCAACCTCGACACCGGGGATCCTGCGCAGCTCTGCGGCCAGAAACTCGGCCGCTTGGGCGTACCCTCGGGTGCCGTTCACGCGCCGGCCAACGCCCTCGCTGAGCTGGCGAACAATGTCGCGCGCCCTTGCCTCGGAGAAGCGATCGGCAGCCGCATCTTGGCCAAGCGGTGGTGCTGGTGGCACCCGCGCACGTGCCGATAGGATCAACAACGCGGTTGTGGTCCCAAAGACGAGGAGCCATGGAGCGCCCGTGCGCAAGAGACTGGAAAACCTCGGGGCCGTCATTCATCCATAGACAACACGGCGCGCCCCCAGTTCCTTCGCTCTTGTGCTTTTCCTCGGCCGAACTCGGCCGCCGCTCCAAGGCCTCGTCAACCCAGCGCCCGGCGCAGGTCATCGACAAATGCCTCAAGCGCCGGTACCGGATCGCGACCAGCGCCCACGGCTCGTTCGATGACCCGGACCGCAGCGCTGCCCACGACCACTCCGTCGGCAAAGCCAGCCACGGCCCGCGCGTCTGCCGGTGTGGCAATCCCGAATCCCACGGCAACTGGCAGGCGGCCGCTGGACAGGTCGCGCACCTGTCGCACGCGTGCGGCTGCCTCATCCAGGTTGGGAAGCTGACTGCCTGTGATGCCGGTCAGCGAGACGTAGTAGAGGAAGCCACCCGCGACGGCGGCGATCGCCTTCACCCGCTCGGGGGTGGAGGTGGGAGCGATGAGGGGAACCAAGTCCAGGCCCTCCTGCAAGAGGGCCTGGGCCAGCTCGGGATCTTCATCGGGAGGCCAATCCACGCACAGCACACCGTCGGCGCCGGCCTGCTTGGCTTGGGCGGCAAATTTGGCGGTGCCACGCACGAAGATCGGGTTGGCGTAGCCGAAAAAGACAACGGGAACATCCGGGTTGTCAGCGCGCACGGCCCGACACAGGTCGAGTGCCGCGCCCATGCCCCCTCCCACAGCGAGCGCCCTGCGCATGGCCGCCTGGATGGCCGGCCCGTCTGCCGACGGGTCGCTCCATGGCACGCCCAATTCGAGCACATCGGCCCCGGCTCGCGCCGCGGCCAGCAGAAGACGGCGACTGGTGTCGAAGTCTGGGTCGCAGCCCGTCAGGTAGAGAACCAGCGCCTTGCGGCCTTGCGACCGAGCCTTGGCAAAGGCGCCGGCTATCCGCGAGGTGAGCGGCGCGCCGTCTGCCGGCGCGTTCGTCACGACGACACCTCCGCGCCGAAGTACTTGGCGATGGTGCCCATGTCCTTGTCGCCGCGGCCCGAGACGTTGATGATGACGCTCGCCCCGTCGGGGAGTCGCTCGGCCACACGCCCGAGGGCCGCCACCGCGTGCGCACTCTCCAGGGCCGGGATGATGCCCTCACAACGGGCCAGCAAACGACACGCGTCAAGCGCTTCCTGGTCCGTGGCAGCCAGGTACTCCGCGCGTCCGGTATCGCGCAGGTAGCTGTGCTCGGGCCCGACCCCAGGGTAGTCAAGGCCAGCCGAGACGGAATGGGCCTCGGCTATCTGGCCGTCGTCGTCGCACAGCACGTAGGAGCGGGTGCCGTGCAGGACCCCCGGCCGTCCCTTGCCCAGGGTGGCCGCGTGGTGCGTGGTGTGAAGACCCTCGCCCGCCGCTTCCACGCCAAAGAGCCGCACTTGGGAATCATTGAGGAATCCGCGGAACAGGCCCATGGCGTTGGAGCCGCCGCCAACACAAGCCAGGCAGGCATCAGGCAGCCGGCCAGTGGCGGACTGGATCTGGGCGCGCGCCTCGCTCCCAATCACCGACTGCAATTCGCCCACCATGGTGGGATACGGATGCGGGCCAGCCACAGTTCCCAGGACGTAGTGCGTGGTGCTGACGTTGGTCACCCAGTCGCGCATGGCTTCGTTCATCGCGTCCTTTAGGGTCGCGGTGCCGTCCTTGACCGAGTGGACCCTGGCACCCAGCAACTGCATGCGAAACACGTTGAGCGATTGGCGCTCCACGTCGACCGCGCCCATGTAGATTTCGCACGGGAGTCCGAACAGCGCGCACACCGTTGCCGTGGCTACGCCATGCTGGCCGGCTCCGGTTTCGGCGATGATGCGCTTCTTTCCGAGGCGCTGGGCCAGCAGAATCTGGCCCACGCAGTTGTTCAACTTGTGCGAGCCGGTGTGGCAGAGATCCTCGCGTTTGAGAAACACGCGCAGGCGGCGGCCCTGGACCCTTGCCACATGGTCGGCCAGACGAGCCGCCTCGGTCAGTGGCGTGGGCCGGCCGACATAGTCGCGCAGCAACCGATCCAGCTCGGTGCGAAACGTCGGATCGCGCGAAAAGTGTTCCCAGGCAGCCGTCAGCTCCTCGAGAGCGGGCATCAAGGTTTCGGAGACGTAGCGACCTCCGTAGGGACCAAATCGGCCGGGGGCATGGGGAACTGTGGACATCTGAGTGGCGCCACTATATGCCTTGGCGTAGGACTGGATTCAATCAACCGCTCGCGCATCATGTCGACGAAACAGGACGACAGTACGGCCCTCGACCCCAGCCAACGGCGGCTTTGCCCGGACGGGTCTTGCGTCGGTCTCATAGGCCATGACGGAAAGTGCAAGATTTGCGGCTCGCTCGACCCTGACCGGACTGGCGCTACGCCGGCCGAGGGTACGCCCGCTTTGCCAACCCCTGAACCGGAGATTGATCAGACTGGGCCAGCACCCGCAACTGGCGCCGAAGAAACCTTCGACCCCAAGCGCCGGCTCTGCCCTGACGACGCCTGCATCGGCGTGATCGGGAGCGACAACAAGTGCAGTATCTGCGGCCGTCGGGGATAGCCGACCGGACGCCGCATTCTGGCGGACACTTCAAGTGATACTTGAAGAATCTGTCTTGCTGGTCGGCGCAGGTGGTCTGGGGTGTGGTGCGGCGCTTGCGCTGGCCGCGGCTGGCCTGCGCCACCTAGTGGTGGTTGACGACGACGTGGTGGAGGAGAGCAACCTGCACCGCCAGGTCCTGCACAAGAATGCGGCGGTCGGCATGCCTAAGGCGCAGTCGCTTGCCGCCACGCTTGCACAGCGCTACCCCTCGGTCGAAGTGACGCAAATGCAAACCCGCTTCGACGCCACCAGCGCCGCGCGCCTGTTGCAAGGGTGCGCCGCGCTGGTGGATGCATCAGACAACTTTCGCACCAAGTTCCTCTGCAACGACGCCGCGGTCCTGGCCCGGATCCCGCTCGTGCATGCCGCAGTCGCGGGCCTGCGGGGTCAGCTTCTCACCGTGGCCGCGGGCGGACGACCCTGTTACCGCTGCCTGTTCGAGGATCTGCCGCCACCCGACGCAGGGGTTGGGCCTCCGGCAGGACCGCTTGGCCCGGTGCCAGGCGTGCTGGGGGCCTTGCAGGGCACCGAAGCCATGCGATTTCTGCGTGGCGCCCCCGCCTTTGTCGGACGGCTGCTCCAGTACGACGCCGCCTCCCTGAGCATGCGATTGGTGCGCCTGCGACCGAACCCGCACTGTGCTGTGTGCGGCACGCGGCCGACGATTCTTGGGCTCGATCCCTCGGCCTACAGCATGCAGAGGAGCTCCCCATGAGTGGCCTGGATCCGCAGGCAGTCGGGCGCTACAGCCGGCAGATTGCACTTCCCGAGGTGGGCAGCCTAGGCCAGGCGCGAATCCTGGCTGCCAGGATCGTTCTGGTCGTGGATGGCCTGGTAGCCGAGACTGCCGCGCGGTACCTGGCGGGCGCCGGCGTTTGCAGATTTCGGAGCATGGCCCGCGGAAGCGGACTTGGCGATCTGGCCGGCGTCTTGGCCGAGCTGAACCCGGACGCGCGGGTGGAGGCCTGGCCTTGGCCGCTGGAGGGCACGGCATGGGTTTCGGCCCTGGAAGAGCAGACTGTCGTTTTGCGTGTCGGTTTCGACGACGACGCCATGGTGCGCGCGGCTGTGCGCGTGGCTGTTCCGGTCGTGGCTGTCCGGACTGACGCCGCGTCGATCGACGTGCTGTCCCTACGGCGCCACGGCCCCTGCCCTCACCTGTGCTTGGACGTTCCGGCTTGTCTCAGCAACGCGACCGAGAGCGATCCTGGAATTTCCGTGCTGGCCGGGGCTCTCGCGGCTTGCGAAATCCTCGATATCGTACTTCGTCAGGCCGGTCCGCGCGCTCGCCACCTGCGTCTGGTCCTGGGGCCGGGCGAGGAACCCCTGGCCCAAGATATCCCCTGGGCGCCTGAGTGTTGTGCCTGCGGGGGCGGTGCGAGTGAAGCCCGCATCCCACAACAGAAGCTACACGACTAGTACAATCGAGCCGGTCGTCCTGCGTGCCTCCAGGGCAGCATGGGCGCAAGCGGCTTCGCGCAGGGCGAACTGTTGTGGCGGCTGGATGCGCACGGCGCCCGAGCGTACGACTCGGAACAGATCGCCGGCCATTCGGCGCAGAGCCTCCGGGTTGCCGGCATAGGCGTTCAGGGTCGGGCGGGTCAGATAGAGCGATCCCTTGACGCTGAGGGCAGTGACGTCGAAGGGAGGAACCAGGCCGGAGGACTGGCCGAACGTGACCAGTAGGCCGCGGGGCTGGAGACAATCCAGCGATCCCGCAAAGGTATCCTTGCCCACGCTGTCGTAGACCACCCGTACCCCTCGCCCTGCCGTGATCTGGCGGACGCTCTCCACGAAGTCCTCGCGCGTATACACAATGACGTGGTCGCAGCCGTTGGCCCGTGCCAGGGTCGCCTTTTCCTCGCTGCCTACCGTGCCGATCACCGTGGCGCCCAGGTGCTTGGCCCACTGGCAAGCTATCTGGCCTACCCCGCCAGCTGCGGCGTGCATCAGGATGGTGTCGCCCGGCTCGATCTTCGTAGTCTGCAACAGCAGATACTGGGCGGTGAGGCCTTTCAGCATGATGCAGGCGGCAGTGCGATCGTCGATGTCGTCAGGCAAACGCACCAGGCGATCGGCAGGAACCACGCGTGCCTCTGCGTACGCCCCTACCGGCCCGGTGCCGTAGGCGACCCGATCACCCGGCTGCAACTCGGCAACCCCGGGGCCGACTGCCTCCACCACACCGGCGGCCTCGCTGCCGAGCCCGCTGGGAAGAGGCAATTTGTACAGCCCCTGACGCTGATAGATGTCGACGAAGTTCACGCCTACGTAGTGATGGCGGACCAGGGCCTCGCCGGGACCGGGTGCCGTCAGCACGACCTCTTCCCACGACATGACTTCCGGGCCGCCCGTGTTGTGGATGCGAATGGCCTCTGTCATACGCAGACCTTAGCATCGGTGTATCGCCGAGGCACGAGTGGTAAAACTGCGCCATGGGCTCCCTGTTTCTCGACGCCTGCCGAGGTGAACGAACCCCGAGGCTGCCCCTCTGGGTGATGCGCCAGGCAGGCCGCTATCTCCCGGAATACCGAGAGGTGCGCCGGAACGTCACTTTCCTTGAGCTGTGCAAGACGCCGCAATTGGCGGCCGAGGTGACCCTGCAGCCCATCCGGCGCTTCGGCTTCGACGCAGCGATCGTGTTCTCCGACATCCTCATCCCCCTGCAAGCGATGGGGCAAGCGGTCAGCTTTTCCGAGGACGGCCCCACCCTCACGCCGCCGGTGCGGACCGCGGCCGACCTGGCCCGGCTCGCACTCTTCGATCCTTGGGAGCGCACGCCGTTCGTCCTGGAGGCCATCCGGTTGTTGCGCTTGCAGCTCGGCGAAACCCCACTCATCGGATTTGCGGGCGCGCCTTTTACCACCGCGACCTACGCCATCGAGGGCAAGACCTCGCGGCGGTTCATCGAAACCAAGAAGGTTTTCTACCGCGATCCGGAGACCGCCCATCGGCTCCTCGAGTTGATCGAAAGCGCGACCCGTAGCTATCTTCTGGCTCAGGTGGCCGCGGGCGCTCAGGCCATCCAGATCTTCGACTCGTGGCTCGGTGTGGTCTCGCCCGAGGAATGGGACGAGTTTGTGGCCGGTCCCACCGCAAGCCTGGTGGCGGCAGTCAAAGCGACCGGCGTGCCTGTCATCTACTTTCCCAATGGGGCGACCACCATCCTGGACCGCATCGCGCGCGTGGGCGCTGACGTCTACGGGATCGACTGGCGCCTGCCTCTCGACCAAGCGCGGGCGCGGCTCGCGGCGGGCGGGGCGGAACACGCGGCCCTGCAAGGTAACCTCGATCCGGCGGTTCTATTGGGCCCGGTCGAGCGGATTCGGCGCCAGGCCGCAGACGTGATCCGCCGCGGGGCTGGCGGCGGTCATATCTTCAATCTCGGGCACGGTATCTTCCCGGAAACTCCCATTGAAAACGTCGAAGCCCTGGTCCGCGCCGTGCGGGGCGAATAGAGCGCGCAGGACTGGGCTATGCTGGCTGTCGTTGCCCTCAACATGGGAGGCCCGGATTCGCCAGCCGCCGTCGAGCCGTTCCTGCGCAACCTGTTTGCTGATCCCGACATCATCCAGTTGGGCTGGGCGCGTCCGCTGCAGCCACTCTTGGCGCGCCTGATGGCACGGCGCCGGGCTCCCTTCTCGCGGGCCGCGTACGCCCAGATCGGCGGGCGGTCACCAATCCGTGAGGAATCTGCGGCCCAGGCGCAAGCGGTGGTCGCGGCCATGGCTGCATCTGGTGTCGCGGCCAGGCCATACTTGGCCATGAGCTACTGGCACCCCTTTCCTGTTGAGACCGCGGCGGCCATGCAAGCCGACGGCATCACCCGGGCATTGCTCTTGCCCCTCTATCCCCATCGATCACGGACAACGACCGGATCAGCGTTTCGCACCATCGAATCCGCGTTGCCAGACATCGCCACGGCGCGCATCGACGGATACGCAACCGTCCCGGGCTACATCGAGGCTCTGTGCGACCGCATCATCGAAGCCTCGGGGCGACTTCCCGAGTTGGAACGGGCCGCTGCCCCGGTGCTGTTTTCCGCGCACGGCCTTCCCGAGTCGGTCATCCGTCGGGGCGATCCCTATCTTGACGAGGTCCGTTCGACCGTGGCTGCGGTCACCCGACGGCTGGCTTTGGAGAGTCGGTCCCAACTCGCCTTTCAAAGCCGCGTGGGCCGGCTGCGCTGGCTGGCGCCCAGCACGGAAGAAGCGCTCGACGCCTTGGCTGCCGCTGGCCGCCGGGCCGTGGTCGTGGTTCCGGTCTCCTTCACCGGCGAGCATCTGGAGACGCTGCAGGAGATCGATATCCTCTACCGCGATCGGGCCGCGGCCCGAGGGATCACCAGCTTCGTCCGGGCACGGGCTGTGGGCTGCCATCCCGCTTTCATTTCAGGGCTGGCGGCGTTGTTGGTCTCAGCCGCGCGCGATCGCGGCTGGGTCTAGCACTCCTACTGGGCGAAACAGCGCGGGTCGGACGCGATGGCCTTCGTCGGGTCGGCGGTGCCTGCAAAGCGGAAGAAAGTGAAAATCCCCGCGTCGGCGCCGGCCACCAGAAGGTGCCCATCCTTGCCTTTCGCGCAGGCGCGGCTGCTGTTGAACTCCAGCTCAGCCAGGCCGATGCCGAAAAACTCCGTGTTGGCGGTCGGGTTGCTGTCGTAGACGACGGCGATCGGGGTCCTGCCGTCGCCATCAAGCTTGTAGACAAGCACCTGCCCGGCCTTTTGCGTGCGGCCCACGTTGGCCTGCAGGGCCGTGATGGCAAGCTCCTTGATCCCGTCGCCATCGACGTCAACCAGGGCCAGGCGCTGTCCGAACTCCGAAGCGCCGTCGCTGGTGTTGGTGTCGACCTTGGTGACCCCCGAAACCGTCGTGACCTTGACCTTGGTAAACACGCTGGGCGGCGTGCTGCTGCCGTCAAAGGGGCTGAAGAGAAGATAGGCACGATCGGGCGGAGCGCCCACCACCAGCTCGGCCAGTCCATCCCCGTTCATGTCTGGCACCGCAACCAGCGCCGTGCCGAATCCCCCGACGGCCGGATTGCCAACCGGATCAGGCACTCCGAACGTGCGCACGCAAGATAGCTGGCCTGGCAACGAAGGGTCGGCATTGGCGCCATACTGCAAGATGAACACCTGCCCGGCCCCGCCCTTGACTGGTAGTCCGACCGCGATTTCCTGGTTGCCCGCAGGCAAGAAATCGGCGACCGCGAGCGAGCGGTAGAGGTCCGGCGGCGTCTGGAGAGTTCCCGTGCAGGTGGTCGAAACCGCCCCGCCCGCGGTGACGTCCAGCACGTGAACGCCGTTGTCGGAGACCACGATCGCCTCATCGGCGGTTGCCTGGGTCACGAACCCGCTCGCGACTGCCAGGCCGAAGTGGCTCTCGGTGGCAGGCCCGTTGACCGGAATTTGGGCGCTTTCGAAATCCACCTTGCCGGCATCTGCAACCAGATTGAGGAACGCAACACGACCACCAGGCGTTCCCTGTCCCTGTGTGGCGGTAGCCTTCGGCATGCCAAGGAGGATGGTCCCGGCTGCGCCCAGCCAGGCCGCGCTGGAGATGCCGCCCTGCCCAGAAGACAAACCCAGGGCGCCGAGATCCTCGTTGGTCGCGGTCTGGACCTGGGGCTTGCCGCCGCCGTCGAAATCCGCCAAGGCCAGACTTTGCGTTTCGGTGCCAGCGAACAGCAAACGCGCCGCCACTTTGGGCCTATCCGCGGGCGGGGCCAAGGGCAGCAGCGTGCGGCCGACATTGGACCCGAATCCATCGGGAGCGCCAATGAACTGCACAGGCGCCCGGTCGAGCGCGGCACCGAAGTCCCCGGGATCGCAGCCGCCCGCGAGCACCAGGGCCGAGAAGGCAAGGATTCTCCGCCGCATCTTAGAACCTCCCCTCTGCCGAAAGGCCAGCGCCATCCGGCAATCCGAAGGGTATCAGGCCCACCTTCTTCGGCTCGGGCCCAGCCAAGTTGATCTTCTTGACGGTGGCCGTGCTGGGCGGACCCGATTCGAGGAAATTCCACAGCGCGAGCAACCCCGTGATCACCCCCACCCCAAGCGCCACATCGGCACCGACGTAGTACCACTGGCCCGTGCGCTTGCGCGAATCGGTGTTGTTGGTGAGCTTGGCAGGATTCCCTATGTCGCTATTGATTTGGTCCTTGATGCCCGACCCCTTCACGCCCAGGTAGATGCCGGTACCAAACGACAGACCCGAGAGAAAAGCATAGGTCCATGCTTTCACCCTAGGGGGCTTGGGCGAGAACTGCAGATCTAGTGTCGTCACATCCGCGCGGTCGGTGACCAGCGTGCCTCTGTAGGCCTCCATCCCTTCCTGCTGAACCACGATCCGATGTTCCCCTGGCTTGAGCTGCTGGTCGCAGGGCATCACGCATGCGAAGAATCCGTCCACCATGAGATGCGCACCTTGGCTCTGCTGGCCGCCGGCCTTGAGCACAGCGTACTCGACAGGCTCAAGCGTAGTCGTGTGCGTGGTCGCAATTCCCGGCTCGACGATAATTTCCTCTTGGCTGGTCTGATATCCAGACCGCGCGACCCACAGGGTGTGCTTGCCCGGTTTGAGGTGCCCCGTGAAGGGCGTCTTGCCCATGGCACCGATGTCCTGACGATCGATGAATACATCGGCGCCGGGGACGTTGGCGATGATCTCGATCCATCCGAGGAAATGCTGTTCGGATAGCGCAATGTAGATCTCCACCACCTTGTCGGTGCGCGGGGTGATCTCTCGCTCTTCCGGCTTGAACCCCTGGGCTTCG
>Ga0182017_10000867_pt1 | contig 23771 bp, 19 predicted proteins | sample 712E3DmetaG_FD_120492 | JGI IMG/M metagenome (GOLD analysis project Ga0182017, IMG submission 120492) | Permafrost microbial communities from Stordalen Mire, Sweden - 712E3D metaG | ecosystem: Environmental > Terrestrial > Soil > Wetlands > Permafrost | place: Sweden: Stordalen | collected... | reverse complement strand
GCGGTCCTGGGCTCGACCGACAATGCCCAGCACCAGGTCGTTCAGCTCAGGCGACGGCCGGAGCAGCAGCCTGCCTTGCAAGGTGCGGGTTGTGATTTCTACGAGGGCATTCCCGGGAACGAAACGAAGCGGTCGTGGCATACTTGGGTTTCGGCAATGAGCGGGAATAGTTGCTCCAAATATGACTCTGGCACTGTCTGCGATCTGCGTCTGCGATCTGCGCTCCAAATATGACGCTGGCACTGTCTGCGAGGCACTGTCTGCGATCTGCCAGCTGGCCGGGCTGCCCTGCCTTGCGCGCCTGCTGGGCCCAGGTAGGTGTTGGCAGCGGAATTGACGTCGTCTGCGCGGCGGCTGCCCGTCGTGTCCCAGCTACCTGATGAAACTAACGTCGTCTAACCATATCTCAAAGTCATTGGGCGTCGCAAGGCCATTGACGTACGTCGCGTATACGTCGATCGCCATGGAGGTCAGGTGGCTCGTATCCAATTTGTCTGCGGCGGTGTGAAAACCCGGATTGTACTGGTCCTGACGGGTATCAGCGAAGAAGACGTCAAATCTCTTCCAGGTGGTGTCGATCTGATAGGCTTCACCCTGGTACGCGGGGAAATGTGCGGGGTCCGAACCGAACTTGACCAGGTAGGGGCTGCAACTGTACCTGCCAGTGGAGTAGATGCAGGAAGTGAAGTCGGGGGGAGTGCCGTCGGGCACGGGCAAGCCAGCGAAGGTGGCCCCGCCGTCGGTATAGACATCGGGGAAGCTGACCTGGACCCCGGTGAGCGGAGCGGTCGCCCTGGCCCAGAATGAGATGCCTCTGTATCTTGAAGCATCGTACGTTCCCTTGAAGCCTGTGCCATCAAGGCCCACGCCTGCCTCAGTGAGCACTTTCGGCGCGAAATCCGTCGTGAGGCCTGCGCCCCACACTCCCCATCCCGTGGCCTTGGTGTGGAACGAACCCGGGCCAGAACATGCGGGATTTCCTGTCGTTGAATCAATGGGATAGGGTTGGCCTGACACAATAGGCGGGTCGAATTGTCCCGCCAGGCTGCCGTCCCCGAAGACATAGAAACTGCCCTGGCGGCCGTCGACGGGATTGAGACTGCTGTCCGTCGTGAAGTCGGCTATCAAATCGTCAGCGACACTGATGCACGCGGCCACTGCGGCGTCGCTCGCAGCGCCTCCTGAATCTCCGCCGACAAAGGCGCCGTCAAGGTTGGCGACACCGCCACTGCCGGCCACCCCACCGATTCCGCCCTCGCCGCCAGCAACGCCACCCATTGGCGTATCCGGCTGGGCACCAGCAGCGTCTGGTACTCCGACATCACGACTGCCGCCCAGGCCACCGACCCCGGCATCACGCCCGCCGCTGCCGCCAACCGCGCTGCCGCCACCTGCACCGACGCCCGTACTTCCACCCGTGCCTCCGCCGGCACCGGCACCACCTGTGGCTAAATCCGGCTGCGCACCGGGGGTGTCTGGCAGCCCGGCATCGCCACCGCCGCCACTGCCACCCGTTCCGGCAGTCGTGCCACCCGTCCCCGTCGCACCGCCCGTGGCGCTCAAACCACCGGTGACGGTCATGCCCCCGTCTTGGGTAGTGCCCCCCGTGCTCGCTGCGCCCCCTGCTCCGCCCGTCGCACCGGTACTCGTCATGCCCCCAACACCGCCCGTACCCAGAACGCCGCCAGGACCGCCGGTCGCGCCGCCCTGTCCACCGATACCCGTCGCGCTCGCAGTTCCACCTGGATGTCCCCCGCCTGCGGAAGGAGACCTGTCGTTGTTGCTGGTGCAAGCAGCCAGCGCGATGACGGACTGCAGACACGCTAGCGCGACCAAACGATGTTCCATGTCCATGGTCACTCCATCAGTCCTGCTACTGTTCACGAACAAACCACAGCGCGAACGGCAACATTATAGCATCTGCTCACCAGGAGACGTGGGAGCATTTGGGGGACAACGTCCTGACGAAACCGAGCCATGCCTGTCCGTTGCCTGCCCATAGACACGAACAAGACTTCGCGCGACGATATCGAGTCAGGATGGAATCTCGCCCCAAGCTGACGCTGGCAGAGACAGTATGCTCATGACGACGCGAGCACTGACGGCGGCCGGTACGGTCTTGGGGTGCCAATACCGCTGGATGGCAATCGGTGTACTGATGTCGGTTGGCGGGGTTGCCTGCCTGCGGACGCTGATGGATGACGAGCCGGCGTCAGTATCCAGTCAATCCAACGCCGGCCCTGGGGTTGGCGGAATGGTGGGTGGGACGCAGAACTTCGGTGGCAGATTCGGGGGTGGAGCGGGCGGGGCAGGCGAATTCACCGGGGGTGGCATAGGCGGGGCGGCGAATACTGGTGGCAACCCGGGGGGCATCGGCGCGGTTGGAGGCGGTGGCGGGCGTCGCGGGGACGGCGGAAGCGGCGCGACTGGCAGCCAGAACGGTGGCGGTGGACTCGTCGGAACAGGCGGCCGTGGCCCAGGAGGCACCACTGGAAGCGGTGGCGCCATCGGTGGCGGCGGTACGAGTCTTGGCGGCATTTCTGGGGGAGGGAACGACGGAGTCAGTGGCGGTGCCACGGCTGGCCGGGGTGGTCGTGGCGACGGCGGCATGACGGGAGGCCAGTTTGGAACTCGTACCACCGGCGGACAGGGTTCGAGCAGCAGCGGCGCGACGTTCCGCGGAGGCAGCGGCGGCGCCAGCAGCTTCGGCGAGGGCGGGGGCGTTGGTGGAAACGGTGGAGTCGTCTTGGGCGGTACTGGCGGTGCCGGCGGTAGCAGTGCGACGGCCCGCACCGGCGGCGAGATGAGCCTCGGCGGGACGTCATCTGCGGGCGGTACAGGCGCCACTGGAGGCCGTGGTGCTCCGACAGTTACTATCACCGAGTTTCCAATAAGGACCGCACACAGCTTCCCCGAAGGCATCGCAGCCGGGCCGGACGGCAATCTTTGGTTCACGGAAGTATACGGCAACAACATAGGCCGCATCACCCCCGCCGGGACAATCACCGAATTCCCAATCCCGACCCCAGACAGCAACGCCTATCGAATCGCGGCCGGGCCGGACGGCAACCTTTGGTTCACAGAAGGTGGCTTTGCCGTCGGCAAAATCGGTCGCATAACCCCTGAGGGGTCGATTACGGAATTCCCAATTCCCACTGCGTACAGCGGACCCGTTGACATCGCGGCCGGACCGGACGGCAACCTTTGGTTCACAGAAGGCTACGGCAACAGCATCGGCCGGATCACCCCCAACGGGACCATCACCGAATTCCCAGTCCCTACCGTGAGCAGCGGACCCGAGGGCATCGCGGCCGGACCGGACGGCAATCTCTGGTTTACGGAAGGACCGTTGAACAGCCCCAGCGTCAACAAGATCGGCCGGATCACCCCCACCGGAATCATCACCGAATTTCCAACCTCTACCGAGGACAGTGCTTTCTACGCCATCACGACCGGACCGGACGGCAATCTCTGGTTCACAGAAGCCATCGTCGACAAGGTCGGCCGGATCACCGCCAACGGAACCATCACCGAATTCCCAACCCCAACTGTACACGGCCTGCCCGCAGGCATCGCGGCCGGGCTCGATGGCAATCTTTGGTTCACAGAAAGTGGTGACAGGGGCAACAATATCGGCCGCATCACCCCCAACGGGGTGGTCACGGAATTCCCAATCCCAACCGCTAGGAGCGAGCCCTATGTAATCACGCGAGGGCCTGACGGCAACCTTTGGTTCACAGAAAGCTCCGGCAACAATATCGGTCGCGTCGTCCCCTGAGCACAACGCCGCGAGATGGACGGGCCAAGGGTGTTGCACGGGTGAGCCTCATCCATTGCCTGTAGCTCAGTTGCAGGTGAGAATGGAGTCTAGGGAAGGAAGGCAGCCCACTTCGTCGGAGCCATCGCTGCAATCCTGTGTTCCGTCGCAACGGGCACCGACGGGTATCTTGTCCCCATTCTGACAAGTGAAGGTCGGGCACCCTGCTTCGTCCGAGCCATCGTTGCAATCAAGCACCCTATCGCAACGTTGCGATGCCGGAAGGATGGTGCCATCTTGGCAAGTGAAGTTGTTCGTGACCGGAAGACAGCTTCGTCCGCAAGTCTGCAACTGGTTGCCTACGACGAATGATGCAGAGCAATAGATCCCATTCAGATCGGCACAGCTGGCACGCAATTGACAGTCAACGTAGCATACCTCGATCTTGTCAAAGGGCTCGACACACTGAAAACGCGCACCATGCGGTATTATTCCGCAACTCGCAAGCTTTCTATCTAGTCCTTCACATTGGGTTTCGTCGGACCCTTGGCAACTTTCGAGGCTGTTGGATGCGATGGCGACCAACAGCAGCAGAATAGTCCAGCGCCAGAATTGCCCGGCTCTGGCGATCCTCGCCACCGTCGAGTGCTTCATTCGATGATCCTGTCGTGAGTCCCCCTGACACTCCCTCTCTAGCACGGAGACTGTTCCCCGCGAAATGAATAGCGCCGCACCGGGGTTGAGACCGAAGATACGGCGCTGGTGAGCCGGATCTGCCGAGTGCCAGCGAGCGGATCATGCCCGGCACAGGCATTTTCCGGCGTTTCAAGCAGCAGACGTGAGCGCAGCTACGTTTGCGCGTCGAAGACAGACGTCTGCTTTGGCGAGGCGCCGCGGAAGGAGGGAGAGCTGCCGTGGCTCAGCTCGGCGGGGCGGTGGCGCCCAGCTCGGCGCACTTCACGCCGGCGAAGCGATGCAACCACCAGGTTCCGGCAGGGAAGATGGCCTCGCGGCCGCGAAGCACGGGCCGACCGAGTATCTTCCTCACCAATCAGGAAATCAGCCTATCGAGTTGTCGGCGCGAACGGGTCGAGTACGTCGATGCCCGTGCCGACGACATCCTTCACGTTGCGCGTGACGAGCGTCAGGTCGTGTACCTGTGCTGTCGCGGCCAGCAACCCGTCGACGACCGGCAAGCTATCCCGAGCGTCGAGCCTTCCCCACTCGTCTGCGGTCGCGGCGTCCACCGGCAGCACGCGATCAGAATGCGCCTGCATCAGCTTGTCGAGCCAGTGTTCGAGGACCGCGGCGGCACGGGGATCGCGCTTCCGGATTGCCTCGATCCCGCGGCGAATCTCACCTGTGACTAGGACGCTCAAGAAGATCAAGTTCTCGTCGACGTTCGCGAACCAGCGCTGAACATTCACATCGGCACGCGCCCCCTTGCGTAGTTCCGAGAGCACGTTTGTATCGAGCAGGAAGCCTTTCACAGTACGACCCGCCGTCCCTGGCGTCGCGGCCGCCCGAAGTCGGCGTCGCGCCCCACATCCGGAATTCCGCCTAGCATCGCCTTCAGCGAGGGTGCTCGCGGCAAGAGCAGGGCCTGCTTGAGGATCTCGCGATGCTCCGCTTCAGCGGAATGCCCACGCCTAGCCGCCCGCTGCTTCAGCCGAATAACCACCTGCTGGGGAATGTCTCTCACGATGAGTTGTGCCATACTGCTATCAATGATAGCACAGATGCGGTTCAAGACATTCCGAGTTCCTCATTTCGGGCCGCCCTTCGCGAAGGGGCGACCCCGCTCTGTTTTCGAAGAGCGGCTCGACTGCAGGTGCGGCCATGACGACCTTTAGCGTTGATTCTAGCCCATGACGCCTGCAAAATCCCCGAACCGGGTTAGAAGAAGAATCCCTCTTGGCGAGCTACAACCGTGACAGGAGATCTGAGGTACACTAGCTGGGTGGATCGAGACCGACTCGCACAGGAAATCATGCACGTGTTCTCGGCGAGGCACGAGGACGCAGCTGCCGTCTACCTGTTCGGCAGTGTGGCGCGCGGCGAAGGCGGGCCGGACAGCGACGTGGATGTGGCGGTCCTCTACGGCAAGCCAGTGGAGGCGGGCTTGGCAGGGCTCAAGCTCGCCTTGGCCGGCGAGCTTGAGGCACGCCTCGGCCGGCGGGTCGATCTAGTAGTGCTCGACAGTCAGCCGCCCGATCTCGTTCATCGCGTGCTGCACGATGGGCTGATCGTACTTGAGAACAATCGTTCCACGCGCATCCGGTTTGAAGTGAATGCGCGCAACGAGTACTTCGACGTCTTGCCGATGCTGCGACGCTATCGAAGACCACCCGGGGTGCGTGCCACGTGACCGACCAGGATCTTATCGCCAAGAGGCTGGCGTTCATCGAAACTTGCCTGTGCGATCTGCGGCAGCGAGTGCGGCCCGATCGCCTATCCACTGACGTGCGCGAGCTGCGGTTCGTCGAACACACCCTGCAGATCGCCATCCAGGCGGCGCTCGACGTGGCTTCCCACATCGTGTCGGACTACCGGCTGGGCGAACCTCGCACGAATCGTGACCTGTTCGACTTGCTAGGACGACACGGATGGCTTGCGCCGTCCCTGGCAGGTGTTCTGCGTGACATGGGCGGTTTCCGGAACGTGCTGGTCCACGGCTACGCCGAGGTTGATGTCAGCATCGTGCGCGATGTCCTCGACCACCACCTGCCCGATTTCGAGGCATTCGTGGCCGCCATCCGCCAGCGGATCGGCGATAGTGCATAGATGAGGTGAGGCCATGAACGACATAGTTGAGAAGCCCGTCCACTGGGCCGCGCATGTGCTTCTCATCGGGCCTGATCCCGTCGATCCCGAGGAATCGACCAGTCTTTGGGATACGCTTCTTCCCTGGCCGGTGCGTATCCTGTTGGTGCTGGCAGCAGCGTTCATCGCGCGCCAGTGGTCCACTACGGGCGTGGGCGAGGAACTGGCTGCGGCCCTACAATATGGCGGGTTGGTGGCGGTGTCGCTGGCCGCGTCCAACTGGCTGATCCTCCTGGCGGTCAACGTCGTCTTGGCGCTGCTCTGGTTGCTGCTCGGTTGTACCCCGCGCGACCCGAACACGTTGCTCGGGAAAGCCACGCCTGTCTTGGTCTTCCTCAATCGCCAGGTCGGTCACATCGAGTTGCAGTCGGTGTGGTGGACGGTGGCTTTGGCGCTCACGCAAGACCTGCGCTGGCAACTTCCGCTGTTGGCCGCGGTGTTGTTGCTGTGGGAACCAGTGGTGAACGGCATCGGTTCCACCCGGCCTTTCCGCGATCCAGGTCGCAAGGACGAACGGCCCCACAAGCATGACGGATCGCTGTTCTGGGCGCGGCGCCCGGTCATTTACGCCACCACTCTGCTGGGACAGATCGTGATCGCGCTGTGGGCGCCCCGGCAGATGCACAAGCTGCTGCCTGTGATGTTTGCCGTGGCCTTGCCCGATGCCATTCGCTATCTGCGCCATCGCTGGCGCACGCGAGCCACTCTGAAGGACGACGAAGTCGCGAAGCAACGGCGCATCGACATCCGCACAACTCAGCGTCGGGTCGGCCGACACGCCGATGTTTGGCTCGGGCCGGGGTTGGTTACCCTGGGGATGCTGGCGGTGGTGCTCCTGTCTTGGCAAGCGCGCCAGGCCTGGGCCAAGAGCGCGGCACAAGCTCTGGGCAGTGCGGGCGTGCCACATGAGATCTGCGACCCGGCAGCAGCCGAGCCTTCGGTTGAGTTGTCAGTGTTCCTTGTCGCCGACAACCACTGGCACGAGCTTGCGGGCAAGCGTTTCCCCGGCCAACTCGACTTTGCCGACGCCTTGGTGCCAACCGCGCGGCGGCCGGTTGAGCTGGATATTCTGTCAGTGGGCTCGCTCCTGCGCTTTGCCAGCGTCTATCGCACCCTCGCCCAACAGGAGCGGGACGCTGGCCGAACCCTGCTTTGGGCGCATTTGGGCGATTTGGCTGACATGGGTTGTCGCAATGAATTCGAGCGAGCCAACCAGGTGCTGGCTAGTAGCTTTGCGAAAGATGAATTCATCGGCGTGGCACCCGGCAACCACGACAAGGCATTCACTGGGAACTTCTTCTGGAGCCCGTTCTGGGACAAAGCATGTCGTTCCGGGCGGCTGGAAAAGACCATTTCGGACCGCATACTCCTGCAAGCCTGGCGTCCGGTGGTGCAAAGACGTGGCGGGCGCATGGAGCCGGTTCCCGGGAACGAGCTGTATTCATGGCTGACCAGCCGAGGCAGCGCCCTGGCCACCGTGACCCCCCTGGGTGTCGTGCACCACCGCGGCCAGGCGCGCGGCTTGCTCGCACTGTTCATCGACACCGCTGATGAGCGCGGACGAGATTACGGCATCGCCGGCGAATTCGGCACCCTGTCCAAGGCGCAAGTGGAAAAGCTGCTCGAACTGGAGAGGACCGTCGCGCAGCAGAAGGGCGGCCCATTTGTGGACGCTCCGCTTTTCCTTATCTTTGGCCACAGTCCCATTGGCGCTTTGACCAGCAAGGCAAGAAAGCAACTTGATCGCTTGGTGGGCAAGCTCGAGGCGGGCCAGGGCCCCAGGGTGGCAGCTTATCTGGCCGCGCACACCCACTTGAAGGCCGCGGCTGCTGAATGTTTGGCTGGTCGGAGATTGCCTGAGGTCGTGATTGGCTCGACCCTCGATCCCCCGCAGGAGGCCGCGATCCTGCGGGTAGGCCCCGACGCCATGGGGAATCTCACCCTGCGCGTGCGCGCCTTGAGCCTGGTGGACGCGCAGTCGTGTTCCTGTGGGACAGAGCCCAGCATTGCGGCCAGCGAGTGCACGAAACTCTTGGCCTCGTGGTAGCGCGACCAGCCCTGCTGTGCCGACCTGTTTCGCCGCAGCGACGGCTCCCTCGGTCCGGATTGCCAGACATTCGAGAAAACCGTGTCGACCAGAGACCGGCTGAAGATGGCGGTCGAGTTACCCACGCCGGATGACGAAGACCAGATCCTGGCCAAGCAGAAGCGTCAGGCGCAATCCCTGTTTGCCTGTTTGGCGAAGCCGCCCGATTGCAAAGTCGCCGAGGATCTCACTTCCCTCGACGACGACGCCTACACGGTCTTTGTGAAGCAAATGGCGGCCACGCCCGAGGGCGAAAAGGCGTTGGCTTGCCTGGCCTGGGCGGTCTCGGCCATGCAGGCCCACAAGGCCACCGGGATGGAAATCTCTGATGCGCTTCGCTGCGCCTTCGATGACCCGAGTATTCCCGGGCCGCGCGAGTACGTGATCTCCATGGAGGTAGTCCCATGTCGCTGAGATGGGAACCCTGGAACGGTTCTCAAACCCTTCGGCCCCCCAACTGCCCTCCTCCCCGCTCGCTTCGCTCGACCTCGCGCGAGGCCGTTCACCAGGATCTCAGAACGTCACTCCATCAGCGCCTATTTGCTCGCGCGATCGGCCGCCTGGGCGATCATCTCGCGCCAGTCCGGGACTAGGCCGGCAAGAGCCTCCATGAGCCGGTCGTGGACTGCTCTGCGGTCCTCGGCAGGGCACATCCGGATCAACTCGGCGACTGCGTTGCACGCTGCCTCTGCGGGGAAGTCCTCGGCCCAAGCGAGTGGACCGTCCGACACAACATTCTTCGCCTTGTGCAGCCCGACCACGATACCGAGGCAGATCGTTTCGGCCGCCGTCTCTAGTCCGAGGTCCATGCGCCGCTTCATGTCGGCGACGACCTCCTCGACGGCTTCGTCAAGTAGTTCCCACGCGGCCTCGGTCGGCTCCACGTAACCCCAGGAGTGCGATCCCGCCCGGCCGTTCAGCGAATCGAGGTCGAGGGCAGTGACCGCATCGAGAACCTCCTCGGCAGTTTCTTCAACTGAAGAGGAGGACACGAGATCGACGGCAATGGCCTCAGCCTCGGGTTTGAGATCCGGGTGTTTCTTCAGCAGCGCGTGCAGTACCTGGGCAAGCTCTCCCGGGGACGTCTTGTCCAACACCTGCAGGCCCGGGTTTGGATGCTTGTGTTTCATTTTGCCAGTTCGATCTCGCGCTCGAGTTGATCCGTCTCGGCGTGTTTCTGCCGGCCTATCAGGTGACCGGACGGTCCCCGGATCCGGCCCCGATGAAATCGGCGAGCGCCCATAGCTGCGCATCGTCTCCCTCGGCGTCGACGAGGATCTGCTGGAGAAGCTTCGCGGCCTCCACGTCCTTTCGGGCTCTCTTCGTCATGTGGCGCTCGTTGCGGTCCTTGGGTCGACAGCGCAGTTGACTTTCGCGCGCAATTCTAGCAAAGTGGACTTTCCAATGGCAATGCTCCACTCTTTCCCGACGAATCTCTTCTGGCGCGTACGCCAGATCAAGCCCGTCTGGGAGAGTGTGTACGACCGCTGAGCTAGCCGCCTTCACCCTCTCCGCCGAACGGGAGAGGGTAATGCGGTCTTACTCGCTCCAGTCCGGCAGTTCTGGAGCGAATCATGTCCGCGATACCCGAGCAAGAAACCGCCGGCGAGCAACGTCTGTCGCCAGCAATCCTGGAAGTCTTTCCTGGACAGGACGAAACCTGGGGCGAGAAGGAACTCTTCTCGCCGGTGTTCGTCCGCCTGCTGGCGACGAATGCGGCCTTCGGATTCTCGGTTTCCACATTCTATCTTCTGCCCAAGCACCTGGCCGTGAGCTTCGCGGCCACGCCGGGACAGATCGGCCTGGTGTCCGGCATCTTCTCCCTGGCTGCCATGCTTGCCGTGCCCTTCCTCGGTCCCATCGTCGACCGCCTGGGACACGGCCGAGCCTTGATCGCGGGCTATCTCCTCATGGCTGCCTGTGCCTTCACCTTCGCCTCAGTCGGCAGCATCGGCCAAGTCCTGTGGACCCTGCGGGCTTTGCAGGGCCTGGCCGCATCCATTGTGTTCGCCGCCAGTGTGGCCCTGGTCAGCGCGGTCGCGCCGCCAGGTAAGTTGGGCCAAGCCATGGGCCTGTCAGGTGCGGCCAGTCTGGCAATGAGCGCGGTTGCCCCGGCCGTTGCCGAGGCACTCGGTGCTCGCTACGGCTTTGGCTACGCCTTTGCACTCGCGGGCGTTGCTGCTTTGCTGGGGGCGATGGCCTCGCGCGGGCTGCCGCGGCCAGAGGCGGGGCCGCGTTGCCGGACGCTGCCGGCAATTCCGAGTCCGGAGATACGCGCTGTTCTAGCCACGCTGGTTCTGACTGGCGCGGGCTTCAACGTGGTCATGGCGTTTCTGGCGCCCTTTGCCCTACGCCACGGCATTCAGGCCGTGCGCGGCTTCTTCATCAGCTACACAGTAGCCGCGCTGGGCATCCGCGTACTCGGAGGCGGGCTCACGGATTGGCTCGGGCTGCGGCGCACAGCCACCTTGGGCATCACCCTCTATGGAATCGTGGTCGCGGGTATTGGCCTGGCCGGACCAGCGCACTTGGTGCCTCTCGGGTTGGTGTTCGGCCTTGCCCATGGCGGGCTGTTCCCTGCGCTCATGGCCTTGCTCTTCGAGGGCGTGGCGCCAAATGAACGCACCTGGCTGGCGGGACTAGCCAACGGGCTGCTCAACCTGGGCATGATGAGCGTATTTGCGTTCGGGGCGCTGGCCAATCGCACCGGATTCGAGGTGATCTTCGTCCTGGCAGGCGCCCTGGTGGCGACCTCCGCGCTCTTGCTCGTCCCCAGGGCCTTGCGAGGATCCGCCGCAATCCTGTTCCGACGGGGATGAACTTGCTATGAATTCGCCAATGAATCTTGCAGGGCTCTCCACCACCGGGTTGGGCGTGCTGGCCGGGCTGTCCACCGCTGTGCTGTGGACCGCCACGGCCGTGTGCTTTGAGGCGTCCAGTCGCCGCCTGGGCAGCCTGGCGGTCAATGTGTTGCGCTTACTGGTGGCGGCGATCTTGTTCACTGCGCTTTCACTTATTCGCACCGGCAGTCTCTTGCCTGCGGCCCTGTCGCATGAGGCGTGGTTCTACCTGGGGCTCTCTGGACTCGTCGGGTTCGTGCTGGGCGACGTGCTGCTCTTCCAGGCCTTCGTGCTCATCGGGGCACGCCTGTCCATGCTCATCTACGCTTCAGTGCCGCTGATAACTGCGCTGTGCGGGTTTCTGTTTCTCGGCGAAAGCATGAGCGGCCGTGCCCTGGCTGGCATGGCCCTCACTGTGGCTGGCATCGCCATTGCCGTGGGCGGCAAACCGGACAGGTCAAGGGATGGGACAGGGGTTGCGGCTCGCTCCCGTCGCACCACCGGAATCCTGATGGCCTTTGGCGGATCAGCGGGACAGGCCGCGGGCCTGCTGCTCGGCAAGCGCGGCGCAATCGGGCTGGACAGTTTCGCCGCGACCGAAATTCGCGTGCTGGCTGGCTTGCTGGGGTTCCTGGTGGTGCTGGTGGCTGCGGGGCAGGCCCGTGCTTTGCGCGATCGCCTTCGCAGCGCCATCGCGCCGGTTAGCACTGCCGGAGATCTCGCCCAACTTCGTTTCTTGCGGCGGGCCTTGCTCGTCCTATGCCTGGGCGCCTTGCTCGGGCCGTTCCTCGGTGTTTCCTTGGGACTGCTTTCCACCCAGCTCTTGCCCGCGGGCACCGCCGCCACCCTGATGTCCATCGTGCCGGTGCTGCTCATTCCCGTCTCAGCCTTGGCTTTTCGCGAACGCACCTCGCTGGTCGAAATCATCGGCGCCTTTCTCGCCGTGGGCGGGGTCGCGGTGCTGGCGAGTTGACGCCGCCGGTGGCAAGCTGGCCAGCAGGGAGGTTTCGCATGCAACGAACGTGGGCACCTGCAACCTTGGTTGGCCTCGCTGCTATCGGGGCGCTGGCATGCAGTTCAGGCGGCTCAGGCAAAGCCGTTTCCAGCGATGCAGCCGTCCTTCCCGACGCCCCGGCACCGGATTTGAGCCCGGCTACCAGTTGCGCGCAGCCCCTGTGCGAGCCCACCCCGCCCAGCACCCTTCTGCCGGCAGGCACCACCAGTCTGCCCTTCGCCGTGACCAGCGACCTGCCCACCAACTGCGCTTGGTCCACCAACGCGTCGGCAAGTTACGCCGAAATGACCACGTTCCAGTCCGGGCAAGGCACGACCTTGCACCAAACCACGTTCACCGGCCTGGACCCCAGCACACTGGTGGTGAATCACATCACCGTCCGCTGCGACGCGGGGGCCAGTTACGTGCTCGATCTCAAGTACCGATCCCTGCCCAATGCCAACCCAAACTTCCCGCGCAAGGGCAATCTGTGGGGCTCGTGGGAAGTGGCCAAGCAGGGGCTGACGCACGCGGCGCGCATCGACCTGTACAACGGTGCCGGTTTCACCCCACAAGAGATCCAGACCCTGCGCACGCTCAACCCCAACATTCTGATCACGCGATCGATCAACACCGTCGAACGCGACACCTCCAGCCAGGCCGGCGTGCCCGATGACTATTGGCTGCACGACACCACCGGCAAGAAGATCGAGGTGTGGCCGGGCGCCTGGCGCCTGAACCTGACCAAGCCCGAAGTGGCCGCGATGCAGGCCCAGTACGCCTACCAGCAACTGGTCGACGCCGACTTTGTAGTCGACGGCTGCTTCTTCGACAACTTCTTCACCAGCCAGTCGTGGGTCAAGCAGGATATCTACGGTAACCCGGTTTCCATCGACGCCAACGATGACGGCCAGCCCGACGATCCGGCGTGGCTGGACGCCGCCTGGAAGAAAGGCGTCTACGACGAGCTGCGCGCTTTTCGCAAGTGGATGCCGTGGGCCATCGTGACCGGGCACTTGCCCCGACCGCCCGATATCGAGCTGGGCCAGATCTTCAACGGCGACAGCTTCGGCTTCATCGTGCCCGAGGTACGCGAGGGCCTCAGCTCGTTCGCCGAGTTCTGGGACATGTATCATCCCTGGTACGCGCTCGGGCAGAAGCCGGTGGTCACGATGATCGAAGCCGCGTCTCCCATGCAGATCGGCTATGGCTACGACTACGACCCGCTGTCGAAGATACCGGCATCCACGCTGGAGTTCGCACGCACCGACTGGCCCAACATGCGCTTCGGGCTGGGCATGACCTTGATGAACGACGGCTACTTTGCCTACGAGTTCGGCGACACCTATCACGGCAACGACTGGTGGTACGACGAGCTGGACGCCGACCTGGGCCAGCCCTGCGGCGCCGCCGAGCGCATCGTGGTGCCCGGGGCCGTCGCCACTGACCATGTCAGCGACGGCGGCTTCGAGAATGCAACGCTGGCGCCGTGGGCGACCTGGGTCAATACCGATGTGGGCGCGGCCGCCACCTTCCAACTAGAATCCAGCGACGTGGCCGAGGGCGGGCAGGCCCTGCGCGCCGACATCAGCAACGCCGGCCAGGGCGTGGACTGGCACATATCGGTCAGCCACGACAACATCTCGGTCAGCCAGGGCCAGAGCTACGATGTGGTGTTCTGGGCCAAGGGCTCGGCCGGCCAACCCATCTCGATTGGTCTGCAGAAGCAGGTGGCCGACTGGGCCAACTACGGTCTGTGGCGCCAGGTGACGCTGACCTCACAGTGGACCAAGTACAGCGTGTCCTTCGAGGCCAACGTCACAGCCAGCGACAGCCGGCTGGGCTTTTCCATCGGTGCAGCCGTGGGCACGGTTTGGCTGGACGGCGTGCAGATGACCGAACACCCAGCCGACATCTTCCGGCGGGCTTTCAGCAAGGGCTTGGTTGTGTTGAACGGCACGCGCGATCGGCAAACCGTCAGTGTGGGCAGCGGCTTTGCACGCCTTTCCGGCACGCAAGCCCCGCGCACCTTCCTGATCGTCGATGATTCGAGCGCCGCGTTCAGCAGCACCGGCGCCTGGCAAAGCTGTGACTATGACAGCGGGGACTGGACTGCCACCGGCCCCTTCTTCCACAATTGGCGGCCCGGCTGTCACGAGCTGGTGGCCGGCACGGGTGACGCCACCTTCACGCTCGACATCCGTGCCGACGACACCTACAGCATCGACGCCTGGTGGGCCGCGGCGCCGGCGCAATCGGGCTGGACCAAGCAGGCCGTGTTCGAGGTGATGGCGGGCAGTACCGTGCTGGCCACCGCCACGCTCGACCAGAGCACGAGTGGCGACCAGTGGCACCGGGTGGCCGGCGTGGCCCTGCGCGCTGCCGACCATCCCGTGGTGCGCGTGCGCAACGCCGGCGCGGGTACGCTGATGGCCGACGCCCTGCTGGTGCAATCAACCGCGCGCTACAACGACGGCTCCGCCGCCGCAAGCGTCGAGCTGGATGCAATGGACGCCATCGTGCTGAGCCGGACCGGTGCGGACGGATGTCCGTAGCAAGTCTTTATGAAGTACCAAGCAGCCGACGGGCGGATGCCTGCCAAGATCACGACTGCGGCACGGCGCAACACGTATCGAAGAAACGACAACTTCGTTGTATCTCTGGCATACTCCGCGCGTGTTCCGCGGGCTCGCTTTCGCGCTCGTACTCGCCCAGTCCGGCGACGGCCGTCGGATGGATCTCCTGCAACCACCGGTCGCGGAGAAGCAATCGGAGACGTATTGGCTGGAACGCGAGGGTGACGGCCTGGTGTACCGCGGCTCGAAGTTCGAGGCGCACGTCGCGGACGATGGCCAGGTCCGCTTCCAGGACAAGGGCCAGGCGAAAGCCCTCACGTACCTGCCCATGCCCGCGCCGCCCGACACGCCCACATTGGAGGGTACGGTGAGAAAATGGCTGGGCGGCAAAGCCAGAAAGCCGGCGCCCTCCGGCGCCCTGGCTGCGCCCCCGCAAACCCTCGGCTACTGCCCGCCCAACTACCCGAGCTCGTGCGATCTCAAACCTATCTGGCTGCCATCGTACATTCGGAAGGAGGGCAATAAATGGGGCGTCCGCATCAACTCGGGCGTATTCGCAGACTTGGAGAATCAACTGCCGGGGATCCCGACAAAGGACGCGAATCGTGTGGAAAAGGCGCGTTTTCTCGCCGCGACCCTGCCTGTGCGTACACGCATGGCGGAAGAGGCACACAACGCGCGCTTGCAGTCCGCGCTCACCGATCTCCCATCCCTTCTCTCCGCCATCTGGTCCGACAGGGCCCAGCCCACCCACGACCGTCGGAAGACCCTGCGCGAACTGTGGAAGGAAGTCGCCGAAATGCCCGACAACGCGTCTGCCTTAGCGACGATCATCGCCTTCATCCGCCGCCAGCTACCCGTAGGCAGTCCCGATGCTTTCACCAAAGAAGAACTCGAAGCCTTCCGCGCCGAAGGCGGCCCGGTCTTCGATCCGTACCGTCCTTGAGGTGACCTCAAAATGACTTCCATGCTCCGCCTATGCTCAGACATTCCGCACAAACATGTACGCAAGTCCTGACATCTGGCCTGATGAGTCATGCGGCCAAACGGCCCCATTGTCACGGCGTGTGGCCGGGCTAGGCCAAGGGCTCGGACCGGCCAACCCATCTCGATTGGTCTGCAGAAGCAGGTGGCCGACTGGGCTAACTACGGTTTGTGGTGCTAGGTGACGCTGACCTCACAGTGGACCAAGTACAGCGTGTCCTTCGAGGCGACGGTCACAGCCAGCGACAGCCGGCTGGACTTTTCCATCGGCGCAGCGGTGGGTACGGTTTGGCTGGACGGCGTGCAGATGACCGAACACCCAGCCGACATCTTCCGGCGGGCTTTCAGCAAGGGATTGGTTGTGTTGAACGGCACGCGCGATCGGCAAACCGTCAGTGTGGGCAGCGGCTTTGCGCGCCTTTCCGGCACGCAAGCCCCGCGCACCTTCCTGATCGTCGACGATTCGAGCGCCGCGTTCAGTAGCACCGGCGCCTGCTCCCGTTTTGACCTCGGGGGTGACTTTCGTGAAGGACGTCAGAAAATCGTAGGCCGCCAGCTCAGCATACGGGCCACTCCAACTAGCAGTCCCGACTGCTGAGAGCTTCTTCAGGATCAGCGCGTAGTCCCGCTGGTCTGAGCCGAACGCCTTTTTCAGCCGGAGCAGACGATTTTCGAAGCAGCGTCGGAAGAAGTCGTACGACGTTGACTCGATAGCACCAGCAGCATGGTTGTACGCCCATCTGGCCGGGGGCAGAGGATCGCCCAGCACACTCTGGACCCAGCTTGCGTACTTCAATCGGGTTCGTGGTGCCATGGTCACGTCCGCCGTTTGCGATGTCCCGCCACCTCGATCCGCTGCGCGAACTTCTTGATGACCGTCGCCGTGATGTACAGCGGGTTCTCCACCTGGATCGCCAGCGCCACCTTCTTGGCCTCGGCAACCGCCAGGTGACCTGCACCGACCAGCGCGATCATCGGTTCCAGCCCCCACAGGACGGGCACTTTCTCGGCCGCGCATTCCCGCCGCAGCTTCCCGTCGTTGGTCACGCAGGTCCAGCCGCCCAGCTTCGCCACCAGCAGGCACAAGTGGTCGTAGTACGACAGGCCGGGGCGCCGTTTTCCGGCCGCTGCGAGTTGCTCCAGCTCGGGCTCGAACACGTGCAGGCCCAGACGGTCGCATTCGCTTTCGTCCAGCGCCTTGACCTCCTCAAGCAGTTCCACGGGGACGTGGATCTGCCCCACGTGGCGCGAGATCAACGTCAAGATGCTTCGGTCCGTGGCGCAATAGTCGATAAGCACGTTGGCGTCGAGGATCAGGAAGCCAGAGGGCAACGCAGCCATCGGGCTACTCGACCCAGGATGCCACCAACTTGCGCATTTCCAGTAGATCCATGCCCAGGATCTCGGCGCCTCGGCCGATGGTGATCAGCTCCTTCTCAATGGCCTCTCGGACCAGCAGCCTCAGCCGGTCACCGTTGAACTCGTGCGGGGTCAGACGGTCGGGCTCGTGCGCGCTGTGTGCTTCGGCCATCGCAGACTTCAGGCCCTGCGGCTCCTCGGTGACGGCCAGGGTGCGGCCGTACCGCTCCCGGTACTCGGCCTGAAAGCGCCCCCACACCGACTTGCCAATGCTGGTGGTGTCCTGTACGCGGTGGAGCACGGTCCGGTAGCTGACCCGGAACAGGCGCTTGACTTTGAGAACCCGTTCCAAGAACGACAGTCCTCGGGTTTCCTGCCATGCGTGCGCGAACACGCCGGCGGGCATCAGGAAGTAGGAGGCGAAGATGTCAGCCTCCTTCTCCTCGGCCTTGTCCTCGGTGCTATCGTCGACGCGATAGGCGTCCAGATGGAGCAGCAGGTGCCCCAGTTCGTGGGCTGCGGTGAAGATCCAGCGCTCGACCGAGATCCTCTCCCAGACGTTGACCACGACGGCCGGGCCGCCGTCCTCCGGTGCGACCGATAGGCCGAAGAACCCCTCGGAAGCCAGGCTGAGTGGATAGACCTTCACGCCGTTGTCTTCCAGCAACTCGCAGACGTCGCGTATGGAGTCTTCGGGGGACAGTCCAACGGAGTGCCGGGCTGCCTCGGCCAGCTTCATGGCATGTTCAACACCCTGAGCCGCGCCGGTAACTCTGGCCTTGGCGAAGGCGAACGCCTTCTTCTCGCCCAGCAGTCCTTCCAACTCGGCGTACCCTTCCAACCAGCGCGATACGCGCACCAGAAGCTGCTCCCGGCTGGTCATGTGCTTCTGGCGAAAGCGCACGGCCCGCAGGGGGTGGACCTCGACCATCAGGTCGGGGATCCTCACACCCAAGGCCGCCGCCAGGCTGGTCAGTGTGCCGGTCCGTGGGGCGGCCGTGCCGGTCTCGATGTTCCTGTACGCAACGCGCGAAATCCCCGTCCGTTCGGCGACCTGGGCCTGGCTCAGGCCCTTCTCGTCGCGGAGGCGACGCAGGTTGTGGGCAAGGGTGGCATTGTCCATAGAACCTAACTTATCATGTTGCATGTCAGATTTCTAGTGATAACTTTCGCCTTCCTGTCGGTGAACGTACCCATGCTTCGCGCCGAGGTAAGCCCCGATCTGTTCCGCCTGGGCGCGTGATCGCGCAGGGATTCCGCTTGCCGCGCTGACGCCGCGTTTTTCCAAGCTGGCGGAATGTGAGAGCGGCACATCCAAGCCCACCTTGAGGCAGTTGAAGGCACTGGCGAGGGCGACGCTGACGCCCGTCGGGTACTTTTTCCTGCCCGAGCCGCCGGTGGAACGGCTGCCGCTACCAGACTTCCGCACTGTCCGTGACACGCCCCTATCGCGACCGAGCTCGAATCTGCTGGCCATGGTCTATGCGTGCCAGGAACGCCAAAGCTGGTATCGCGAGTTCGCCGCGACGGCGGGGGTTGAGCCATGCTCTAGACATCCAAATGCGTCACCAACAGCCAGAACTTTCGGTGCTCCACAGAAGGGTGGAGTATTGTCCTAAGAACACCGTGAGCAAGGGGGTTCCAGCCCATGATTGACTCCGGAGTGTTGCATAGCAAAGTTCCCAGGGTTCTCTTCATCGTAGCGATCACCGTCGCTGGATGCTCCTCAAGTGGAGTCAGGGTGAGCCTATTCGACGGTGGTGGGGGCGTTGGGGGCAAGCAGGGTGGCGAGAACGGCGGCGCGACGGGCGACACCGGTGGTCCGGGAGGAACCCTGCACACGGGTGGCGCGTCCGCTATCGGTTGTGGCTCCGTTAACCTGCAGACGGACAACAACAACTGCGGTGAATGCGGTAGTATCTGCTCGGCTATCTCGCCCTCCACGGCTGAGTGTACGGCCGGCCGCTGTCTCGTCAGCCTCGCTTCTGGACAGTCAGACCCTGGGGAAATCGTGGTAGATCTTTCGAACGTATATTGGGCCAATGGGACTGGCCCGATGAGAATCTCTCTTGGCGGTGGCACTCCCACCACTCTCGCCTCCGGGCAGTACGGCTCTCTCGGAATCGCTGTGGACGCCGAGAGCGTCTACTGGATCAATCAATTCGTCGACACAGTGATGAAGGTGTCCCTTGGCGGTGGCACTCCCACCACTCTCGCCTCCGAGCAGTATACTGCCGGGAGCATCGCTGTGAATGCCACGGGGGTCTATTGGACTGACCAGAGCATCGGCGCGGTGATGAAGGTGCCTCTAAGTGGCGGGGCTCTCACCACTCTCGCCTCTGGGCAGTCTAGCTTCCTAGGGATCGCCGTGGATGCCACGAGCGTCTACTGGACAACCGACGGTGGTGCGGTGATGAAGGTACCTGCGGATGGTGGCACTTCCACCACACTCGCCTCTGGGCAGTCCAGCCCTTGGGGCATCACCGTGGACGCCACCAGCGTCTATTGGACTACAGACGTTGGCACCGTGATGAAGGCACCTGTGGACGGTGGAGCCCCCGTCACTCTCGCCTTTGGGCAGTCTTTGCCCTATGGCATAGTAGTGGACGACACAAGCGTCTACTGGACCAACGCTGGCACAGATGGGACTATTGATGGCACAGTGATGAAGGTGTCCATTGGCGGTGGCACCCCCACCACCCTAGCCTCCGGGCAGTCCAGTCCTTGGGGCATCGCCGTGGACGCCACCAGCGTGTACTGGACCGACTACAACCGCATTGGCGGTACTGTGATGAAGCTCAGCCCTAAGTAGGGACAGACGGCTCAACTGACCGGAAATCGACCAGGCCGGATGCCGTAGACCGTCCTGCGTGTTCGAGACCGCCTCGCTAGGCACCTCAAACGGTGCCCAAAGCCGCCCCGGCGTGCCCCACCCACGCGCTCAAGATCGCCATGCCGCGGACTGGTAAAATTCTCTGACGCTCAAAACACCTGTTCAAAATGACTTCCATGCTCCGCCTATGCTCAGACATTCAGACATTCCGCACAAACGTGTACGCAAGTCCTGACATCTGGCCTGATGAGTCATGCGGCCAAACGGCCCCATTGTCACGGCGTGTGGCCGGGTTATTGGAAGGCATGAAAAGATCCATCTCAAGGGCGAGATGGGCTCGGTTCTCAAATATGTCTCTTGCTTACAGGCTCTTGAGGAATTCCAGAAGGTCGTGCTTGTCTTGAGCCGTCCAGTGCGTGCCGAATTCGTGGCCCAGGTTGCGGTTGCCGGGCAGGCCCGTATCAAAGGTGAACGCCCCTTGGCCTTGGCCGAGCACGAAGCTCCTGGGTCGTTCATCGGACGGCTGCAGCAGCGCCTCCAGGGTCGGCACTGAGCCGTTGTGCAGGTAAGGTGCCGAGGCCAGCAAAGTGACCAGCGGCGGGGTGCGCACCCACGGACCGGCGATCTGTACGGCCTGTGTCGGCCCGCGACTGTGCAGTGCCGTGATGCGGGTGATGGGCATGCGCACGTTCTTGTCGGCCAGCTTGCGCCGGTCTACCTCGAAACCGAACAGGCTGTCAGTGCCGATGCCACCGGCGGCCAGATCGTCACGTTCGTCGCCCTGGGCACGGCCGTCCCCGTCGGCATCAAAGGGCAGGATCAGGCAACTCGTGTAGGTCACCGGCTCGGCCAGCGCCGGGTGCATTTGGTGGCAGCGCCGACAGAGCTCGTCCTTGGCGGTGGCAGTGGTGCGCGAAAGGCCGAACTCGTCGAAGATCGAGGTGAAGCCGCCGGGACCCTCGCCCTGGCGCAGGCCCAGCTTGGCCCAAAAGCCCTTGGGCCGGTGCGAGAAGTGGCAGTCTGTGCAGCGGGGGATGGCCAGGCCCTCGGCAGGAATGGGCTTCATTGTGCTGAGTGTGGTGGCCGAGTGGCAGGTCACGCAACGGACCGGGATGCGCGCGGCTAGCGGCTGCATTTCGTCGATGGGCGCGAGCAGGGGAGGTGCAAGCTCGCTGCCGCGATAGGCGCGCGGGAGATCGACGAGGATCTGTTGGTTGATGATATTGCCCGCGGGCTGGTCAAAGAACAGGCGGCGGCCTCGCTCCAGCGCGGCCGCATCCAGCGCGGGCTTCTTCACACTGTCAAGCGGCGTATCGTAGAGCAGTTTGCGAATCGCAGTGGCTTCGTAGGCCAGGCGCAGGCCGCGCACTAGATCGGGCGGGGCGGGCGAGTCATGGCGCAAGACCCGCACCAGCATGATGCCGACAAAGGAATCGGCTTGCAGCCCAATAGCGCCGATCGAGCGCGTGTCGAGCACCATGGCGCGGTTGATGAGGTCGAAATCGCCCGCGAATCCGGCGGGCAGCTCGATGCCCAGTTCGGCCATGGCCTGGCTGCGGCTCATCGCAGTGCGCTCGGCATAGAGGCCCAATAAGTCAGGCGCGCGGGTCGGATAGGTGGAGGCCCAATTGATGACTGAAAGCGAGCGTACCCCCAGTGCAGTGGGGATACTCTTGGGATTGAATACGCCCTCGGCGCCCGTGCGCATGGTGTTGGCGTCACTGTAGCGGCGCGAGTGCAAGCCCGGCACAGTCATGTCCAGACCGAACTCGTTGGTCAGATCGGCGCGGCCTGGCCCGGCTAGCAACAGGGTGGCCATGCTCTGCTGCGCGTCGGGCAGCTTGAGGGCCTTGCGATACTCGGCCACGGTCACGCGGCCATCGTGGTCAAGATCGAGCACCAGCGAGTCAGGCAGGCGGGTGCGCCGCCGAATCTCCTGCTCGCGGTCAGGCCGGCCGTCCTGATCGAGGTCGATGACGTGTTTGGGATCGAAAAACGAAGACGTGGCCAGCAGCAGACCGTAGTCGAGGCGCGCGCTGGGCAGGCCGAGGATGGTCTTGCCGTCGACCGGGTTGCGTCCGCTGTGGCACAGCCAGCAGGTCATGCCAATGTCGCCAGTGGGCTTGCCGGTTTCAAGGTCGAGTGCATCACGCAGGCCCGAGAAGCCCGTGCTTGCCGACGCGTACCCGCGTGTGCCCGCTGGCTGATCTGGGTCGGCGGCCAGGCCGAACACCTCGGGGTTGGCGAAGATTCCGCCCTTCAGCGAAATGTGGCGCGTGACATGGGTGTCAATGGTTCCGTCCTGATCCAAGTCGATGGGCACATTGTCCAGGTGAATCTCAATGTCGCGGTTCCAGGCCAAGTCAGCCAGGCGCGACCAGTAGTGGCCGTTGGTGTTCACCAGCGGCGAACCAGGCGAGGTCCAGTCCTGCCATTCATAGGTGCCGATGCTCTCGATGGCCTGCTCGCGCACAGAGGCGTTCTGGGCAGCGGGCAGCAAGCATGGGGCGAAAACCCCGGGCATCAACTCGGGGCGTAGCGGATCGAGCTTGCGCGCGGGACGGTCGGAAAGGGGCGGCGCGGCTGCTGGCTTGCGCGCGCAGGATGCGGTCGCGAGCGCGAGGCACAGGGCGGCGCGGGCGAGGACGCGGGGGTTGGCGGGGATCACGACGAGGATGAATCTACACCACGCCCTGAGGCGCGAGCGCGGGGTCGGGAGATTCCCACCCAGGATTCTGAACTCACACGTCGATCTTCACGCCGCTGTCTCAGAATTCTGAGCCCACACTGCCTCGATCTCCGCATCGTTGCTAGGGAATCGGTCAAGAAACCCGGTGTGAGATCCGGCACGCAGATTGCTATCCTATTCAGGACATGGAAATCCAAATGTGCAAAATGTCCACGGGCGTCGTAGCCCTTTTCATGGCTGGCTTGGTGGGCGTGGCGTGCGGTGGTCAGCCTGGTCTGACTTCTGATGAGGGCAGTGGAGGCAATGCGGGCGGGGCACAAGGTGGCCAGGCAGGCAGCACTGTGGACGGCGGAACTGCGGGCGGACTTGGCGGCACGACCGGTGCCGGGGGAGTCGGGGCTGGCGAAACCGGCGGAGCCGGCGGCGGAACGGGTGGAACGAGCGGGTGCCCGCCGATCGCGTGCCCAGCGTTTGGCTGTGTGGGCGTAACTCATCTGGACCCCGATCCCTGCGGCTGTCCCGTCTGCGGGCCAGCTCCTGACGCAGGCCCGGCGAAAGATGCTGGCGGCCAGGACACCCGAATCTGTCTGGCCCTCCCGTGCGCGCCGCCGCTCTGCCCCGGCGGATACGTGACGGATCCCGATCCCTGCGGCTGTCCCGTCTGCGCCACGGACGGTGGAACGGTGACGGACGGGGGAAAGAAGGATGCGGCGCCGATCTGTCCGCCAATCAATTGTCCCATGCTGGCTTGCACGGGTGGATACGTGGCGAGCCCCGATCCCTGTGGCTGTCCCACCTGCGCGCCTCCTGATGCAGGGGTGGCGAAAGAT